>Ga0164313_10000838_pt1 | contig 26031 bp, 53 predicted proteins | sample GuaBasSedimGuay4_FD_113735 | JGI IMG/M metagenome (GOLD analysis project Ga0164313, IMG submission 113735) | Subseafloor sediment microbial communities from Guaymas Basin, Gulf of California, Mexico - Guay4, Core 4569-4, 0-3 cm | ecosystem: Environmental > Aquatic > Marine > Hydrothermal vents... | reverse complement strand
ATAATATCAATGGCCATATGTAAACTCTCTTTTTTCTCTTTCAGTTACACAAGTTACCTTAATTAATTCAATAGGTAAAAATGTCCACTCATAGTCTAATAATATTATCTTTTCTGCTTTAGCCGCTTGATCTAAAGTGTAACAGACAAATCTTGCTCGTTCAGTATCTCTAGCTAACAACCTAAAATCTTCCTCTTTAGCCAACTTGTTATCTAAGATATACTCTTTAAAATCTTCATATAAATCTTCGTATATTAATTTATTTATACATTCTAATTCTTTTTCTTTCATATTTACCCTAATTTTACAAACAGCTTATTATCACCCATTGTTGTACTAATGACATTCATTAGCCTTAATAATTGCATTACATCTATCATAGCTGCCATTATTTTAGCGTCATTTATAAATGCAAACCTATTATTAGGTTTAAATCTCACAACTATCATTACGGATATACACCTGTGAACCTAGTTACATATTCAATAAACCCAAGTGTATCTCTAGTTATAAACTTATCTAAACTTACAGCTGATCTCAATTCTGCTTCTGTTTTACCAACAACAAAAGTAGGAATATATCTTGATCTTTTAGCTGTTTTAAGGGCTATCTTATCTGTATCCATATATCCAAATAAGACTTTACCTTTAAATACTTTTTCAGCTTCTACAAAATGAGGGTAAGTTTGTGTACATCCACTACACCACTTAGCACCTTGCATGATAATAGTTGGTTTACCTTGAGCAAAAAAGTCTTTAACTTGCTGAGGTGTAGTTAATAATATAACATCAGCACTACTTGCCATAGATGTTATTAAACATAATGCTAATAATAGTTTTTTCATATACTCTCCGATTTATCAGTGATTTTAAAGTAAACAGATAAATTTCTCCATATCACCACTCTATTTGTTGACCCTTTACCTGTAGTTAATATACCCAAATGTGTTAGCATTTCAGTTAACCCTCTTGTAGCACTTCGCTGTTCACGATTTGTCATTTCTATATCTCATAAAAACTGGGAACCTCATCTTACCTTGAGAGGCAATATCTTGATATTTTATTTCAACTATCCGATTTATAAATTCAGACTTGTTATCCCACATATATTTCCTATCTTCATCTGAGAAACCAGTTCCACATTCACACTCTAAACCATCTTCTTGAGTAACAACTATTCCACCCATCACACCCTCTAGACGAGTTCCGAGTTTACCCTCATACATCCCTATGATAGTACAGTCCTGTGAAAGCATGGTCTTAAACTTAAGAAGCCTATTACTCTTTTTACCTAAAAAATAAGGTATATCAGGAAGTGTCATAGCACCTTCATAACCTTGAGTTAAATATTGATTCTCCATTTTAAGAACTAACTCTTTAGAATTAACAAAGGTTTGTTGTACTTTAATTATATTAGAATCAAACTTCTTGGCCAACAATCCCAACTCAGTTAATCTAGACATTGTATTCATTTTAAACTTTTGAGTGACCCACTCACCATAATCTATATATCCAAACACATGATATTTAACATCACCCACTGTTTGCCCTCGCTTCTCAGCAAAGGCTGTCTGTTGCATCGCCTGAAAGTCATCAGACATAATCTCACCATCGAAAACGTATTTCCCAGTGGGAAAGCAACTTGATAGGGACTTAGTTATAGAAGGGAAGTTATTGTATATAGTGCCATTTCTGGAATACAGGGTGACACTGCCTTCGACCACTACCGCCAAACACCTATAACCATCCAACTTAGGACTAACGTATACACCTGCATTTATAACTTCATCTAGTTTTTTACATAGCTTGCCATCTTTAGCAAGCATAACATCAAATACAGGAATTGATTTAAATCCTGCCTTAACCGCTGTTTTAACTGAGAATCCAGCCTTAAGATCCTTACGTAAGACTTTAGCATACCACTCTTGTTGTTGTTCTGAACATTGATTTAAAAAAAATCTCACTGTATCTTTAGCTTGATTACCTGTAATGGTTCTATTTTCTAATTCATTTAATAAGACCATAAAATCACTATGTGTATTACCACACCCAGGCCCTGGCATATCAAACTTATTTACCCAAAATCTACGGTTATAATTGAACACCGCATCCAATAACTCAGCTAACTCTTTATTATCAGAGTTAGCTTTTAAGATTTCTAATTTATCATTTTTACCAGAGACATTAGCTATATCTCTTAAAATTGTCAAAGCCATAAACGTTTCCTTAATTATTAAATTATTTCTTTTTAGGTCTTTCAAAGTCAAAATCAAATATACCAATTGTAGTATCTATTAATGCATAATCAACATGCATCGCTGATATTATCCCTACTGCAAAGCCATATTTATCTATTACAGGTCCGCCGCTCATACCTCTAACGAAATATCCAAGCCCAGCATACATAAAAGATTCAGGACCTAGCGCAATAAAATCTGTACATATTGGTGGCTTATTACCACCAGCAAATCCACATGCTCGCAGTTTATCACCTGATTCAACAAAGAATCCAGCTCTCAATGGTATTTTAGTGAAGTTCTTAAAGTTACCCTTAATAATGGCATGATCTCTATCTCTTTCATTTTTAAAAAATGCTGTTGCTGTAATGCAAACATCTTTACCATACATATTAAACACCTTATAGGTACTGGCTTTTAAATTTCTTAATTTTGCTACTTTAGGTAATAGTAGATCACGACTTCTCGACATTCTTAAGTAAGCTGCTTGGCATCGAGGTGTCTTGCAATCTTTTAGAATTTCAATTCTATTGTTTAAACTTTGTAATGCTTTATTTACCATATCCACTCTTTCTTTATGCTTCGTGTCAATATAGTTTAAGGTTATATCAATACAATGAGCTGCAGTTACGGCCTTTGTATCTGATATGACGAAGGCTGTACAATTATGTCCTTGTTTATTTACAATCTGTATTATGGCACCTTCTTTACCCTCAGGTGGGTGGGTTATTTTGTATGGGACAAACAACACCAATGGATTTAAGAGTACCACTGTCATTAATACTAATGTACTTATTGCTAATATTTTTTTCATCATTCTTCCTTACGAGATACTAGTATAGCTTTAGCTCTATTAAGGATATCTTGTTGGAATTCAGTATTTTCATCTTTTAATAAGATATCTACTGCCTTTACCATATCCTCGTTAGATAAGTTTCCCTTCTCTAACTTATTAATGATGCCGTAAGCCTTTAATTTTTCATACTTTTGTTGTTTTCTGACAATTCTGTCAGTATCATAAAATGTCATATAATTCCTTTATACTAATAAATCGTGGTATAATAGCTACATGGCTAATAAAAAAAGAGATCACTTAAACGATATGCTCATAGAGTATGCACCTTTAATTAATATGCACGCTAATAAGTTGCATAAGTCAGGTTTACCTCCACATATAGAATTAACTGATCTTCATTCCCACGGCATGCATGGGCTTATCGATGCATTTCACCTTTATGATCCTAAAAAGGGTGCTAGTTTTTCAACTTACGCCTCTAATAGAATCAAAGGTAAGATGATGGATCATGTTACCTCTTCTGGTGGTGAAAATGCTGTTGATAATTATTTCTATCAACAAAAGAAAAAAATCTAATCTTCTTTTTCTGAAAGAGTATCTTTTAAATCTTTATCAAATTGCAAATCAAATACAACCTCTTCAGCTGCTTTCTTGGGTGCATCCCAAAGACTATCTTTGAAAGATGCATGAGCACTATCAAGAATCCACTTACATATTTCTAATTTTACTTCTTGTTGATTTTCAAAAGAATTATCTTTTATAAAACCCGCTAATGCAGCCTCTAAACCTTCGCTACTATCAACTCCAAAGTGTCCACAGTACTTACGTACATTGTCACAATCATCATTAGATATTGCAATTTTATTAACTACGTCATCTGTTACATTATTTTCTTCACTCATAATTCATTCCTCCAGTTCTTTGTTGTATTTATTTCGATTCGGTTTATTTACGCTTAACCGTTTTCTTTTTAGTTTTCTTTTTAATTGGTTTTTTATCAATACTGTATTTTTTTTCAGGTGCTATCTCAACACTATAATTAATAATTGGTTTGATATGTGGCATACCTATGAAGTCAATTATACCAATCTTCAATGCAGCTTCTGGGGTTAAATATAAGTCCCTAGCTTCATCATCTTCATTTGTTAGTTGCTTCTTCATTTCAAACTTAAGCTCTTTAAGGGTTAAACTACACCTCTTAGCTATCTTGGTCATAAGTTCCTTGTTCATTCTCTTACTTTCAGTAACATCATTCTGCAATCCCTCTATTGGACCTGTTGCACCACCTGAACCTTGATGAATTAATACTCTAGAATTTCTACCACAAAACCTATGGTCTCCAGCTGCTAGTAGTGCTGAACCACAGCTCATAGCTTTACCAGTACAAACTGTAATTATTATATTCGTCATTTGCTCTATTGCATCTAACATGCTATTTAATGAATCTATTGACCCACCATAGGAGTCTATGTATATAATTATAGGCGCATCAGGATTAGAGGTAGCTTTTGAAATAAGTTGTTTTCTGAAGTTTCTAGCTGATTCTTCAGTAAATTTATTAACCATAATTTCTTCGTTTAATTCACTCATACATACTCCTTTATTTGAAGGGCATCCACATTTCTCTTATACAATAACTCATATCTCATGTGGATGCCTTGAGAAGAATCGTATTATTCACAATATATTATCGAATCGGTTTAAACACCATGGTCCGACACTGCTATCAAGCCCAAAACCCTTCTTATAGCAAATATACTTTCAGCATCATTGAAGGCAAATATTGGTATAGTGTCTCTTTTTAATTTAAGTTGACAAAATTCATCACTATAACTAAACTGCAATATATAAGGTCCGACATTAAAAGATTGATCTACTAGTGGACTAGTATCACATACATTATTAACCCTATATTCTGCTATATAATCTATTACCCGCTCGACATCTGATATTGGTCTAGGTATTAAATTTAATATTTTACTAATCATCTTGCCCTAATAATATATCGTTGATTTCATCAGGAAATGCTTTATTGAAAGCATGATTAAAGTCTATGCTTTTTATTTTTAAAGCTAATTGCTCAGCTTTATCTCGTTCTATTTTGTTAAATTTTCCAATAACACTCGCAAATTTCATATATTGTTTATATGCTTTATTTGGTAAAATTCTTAAAAAAGGTGCGTTAAATATGTAAGATTCTTCTACTCTATTTCTTTTAAAATGTACACTTATATATCTATGATTTTCAACACTAACATATATTTCAGTGTAGGTTATATGATTATATAATATTACCTTATCAACAGTATCTTTAGACCACCTACTTGATTCCCACTTAATATAGTAACGTGGATCATCCATCTTACGAATATCTTCAGGAACTTTTAGTTCACTTAAAACGGCATCGCTTATGAGTTTAATAATGTCAAATGCTTGTTCTTTATTCATTTAAATCCACCCTGCTGCTTCAGAAATAATTGGAAAACTTTTTACTAATTCAGATTTAATGGCTTCAGCTATATCTCTATGTTCTTTTTGAGTAGCTGGATCAGCTCTCAGATTAATGTAGTGAACCCAACTTCTAAGAGTTCCATTCATATACATCTTAGTCTTAGCTTGTAAAGGTAGAAAAGCTCTTGCACACTCTTTTGCACAATCTCTATCTAACCACTTTTTATAATATTCAAATGCTCTTTTCCAATTATCTAATTGATCTTGCTTAAACTCTTCTTTATATTCCTCAGACATATCATCTACAGAGTTTTGTCTATTCTTCTTATCTTGTCTTCGACAAACATATAGTTCAATGCCAGATTTATCTACTGCAGAATATCTCTGACTGAACTCCTGAAAAGAGAAAGAACGATGTCTTAATATTTGAGGTGCAATCATTCTAGATGTCTCAATCTCAAAACTAACATTACCCATTTCTAATATAGACCAATGTCCATGCTTCATACAATATTTAATCAATCCAGCATAACTAGGATTCTTTTGATTAGAAGAGGATACTCTTGCTGTGTAAGCGATTAACCCTTCTAAATCTTGTATACCTTGAATGAAAGCTAGATCTTCTTCACTTGCAGCTTTCATTTGTTCTTCTAAATAACCCTGATCTATTTTAGTTTTCGCTATTAATTTAACTTTCATTTTTGTATCCCCAATATTGTTGCTATTGATTTTCTTCCATTTTTTCTTACTTTTATTTTATACAAAAAATATGAATCAACAATGCTAATTGTTAGTGTTATTATTGCTAGTATAGCTGAATCAAGAATCATCCACCATATAAAACCTAGGTTAAAGAAATATACAAGTAATAATGATATACATAGTGCTATAAAGTGTATGGAAAAGTCTAAAGATTCACATGAAGATATTCCACTAAAAAAAGTTGCTATTGTATTTTTAATAAACTTTCTTTCAGTTCTTTTCTTTAAAGCATGATAAAGATTGAACTTTTTATATCTACTCATGATCTTCTAATTCTCTTACTGATCTTAATCTTGCAACTCTACATTCATATTGATAATCATCCCATTCATTATTGTGACGACTAATTAACCCCAATCGTCCAAAAAATTCACCAAGATGTAAAGTGGTTAACATATCACTAAGGTTTAGATACACCGACTAACTCCTTCTTTTTAACTACTTTGGGTTTTGGTTTTACAAAGTTTATAATTATTTCATCTTTTTTAGTAGTTACCTTAATTGTATCTCCAGGCTCTAATTCCTTTTTTAATATAGGTCTAACTAGCATCTTAACAATTGATGTATCAACTTCACGCTTAATAGGTCTTGCCCCCATTGCTGGATCAAACCCTCGTTTGGCTAATAGTTCTTTAGCTTTCTTATTTACATTTAGCTTAATACCTTTGGTTATTAATTTTAATTGAGCTAATTTAATAAACTTCTCAACAATTTTAATCATAATATCCTTACTTAAAGAATTGAACTTCACAACACCACTTAGCTTATTTCTAAACTCTGGACTAAAGGTTGTCTTCAGTAACCCCTCCATAACATTTGATTTAGCATCAATTTCATTCTCAATAGAAGATGCTAACCCTAATGGTCTCTTGGTTAGGGATGCCGCTGCCGCTCCAACATTACTAGTCATTAAGACTAATACATTACTGAAGTCGACAGCATTATCTCTACCGTCTGTCATGCTGGCACCATCTATAATACCTAAAAGAGCATCATAGACTTTCTTATTTGCTTTTTCAATTTCATCTAATAATAATATAGTGTGAGGATACTTCATAATCTCATTAGTTAAGACACCACCTGTGTCATGCCCTTCATACCCTGGAGGAGCACCGAATAGCTTTGCTACTGAATGTTCTTCTGAGAATTCTGACATATTTAATTGAAAGAAGTTTGATTTAGTCTGTGCTGCTATCTGCTTAGCTAATTCAGTCTTACCTGTACCCGTTGGACCTAAGAGTAGGAATGAACCTATTGGTTGACCTAGATCTCTCAATCCAGCTTTAGATAATTCTACTTGTTCAACCACTTGATCAATAGCATTCTCTTGCCCAAATATTACTTCCTTAATATTATTCCCTATATCAACATAGGCATTTTCATCATTGTTTTGCTTAAAGGCTGAAACTGGTGTTCCAGTTATGGTAGATATAATCTGTTCAACGTCATCTATTGTTGCTGTAACTCTTTTACCTTTTAATGTTGTCTTTATTCTTGCACCAACTGAATCTGTAATAGATATAGCTTTGTCAGGAAAATACTGAGTAGTAACATATTGACTAGATAGGTCTACAATTCTCTGCAACACTTCTTTTGGATATTTAACTCCATGATACTTCTCTAATACAGGTTTAATACCCTGCTCTAAGATTCTCATTGTTTCACTAGCAGAAGACTCTTCTATCTTAACAACTTGAAATCGTCTAGATAGAGCTTTATCTTTGGTTATTTTTTGATTGTATTCATCATCGGTAGTTGCACCAATACAACTAAGATCACCATTGGCTAAGCTTGGTTTAATCATATTAGCCAGATCAACACCTTCTTTACTTCCACCGGAACCAGCTCCCATTACTTGATGAATTTCATCTATAAATAATATACCTGTTATTCCATCTTTCTCTTTGAGAGTTTTTATATCTTTTAAAACACCCTTTACTTTCTCTTCAAACTCTCCCCTAAACTTAGAGCCAGCTAGGATATTACCTACGTTTAAAGAGTATACTCTAGATTCTTTAAGAGCTTCTGGTACAAGACCTTGCTCTATCATAGATGCTAACCCTTCAACAACAGCTGTTTTACCTACCCCAGGTAATCCAACTAACATTGGGTTTTTCTTTTTATAATGAGCTAAGATTTCTACCATTCTCTCTACTTCTGGCCTTCTACCAATCAATGGATCAATTAGTTTCTTTTTAGCTCTTTCGCCTAAGTCATCACATAACTCACTTAAGAATTTATATTTACCCTTAATAGAAACTCCGCTATCTGGATCATGCTTATACCCTGATTTCTTAAGAAAGAATACAACATACATATCTGGTTCAGTAGAGGATAATTCATATAAGGAATTTAATATATCTTCAAAAAATATTGGTCTACTATCTTTTTGAGCTTTATTTTTTGATATTTCAAATATTTTCTTTAAATCCTGTGTCATTGCTGGTTCAAAACTTCTTGGTCTACCCATTAAATCTTTAACCTGTGAGAATATCACTAATTGAGCATCTTCAACTTCTATATGGTCATCTATGGCATCTTTCAGATATTCTATATCACAACCTTTAGATTTAAGAAATTCTTTATTTTCTTCAAATTCATTATTTAAACAATATCTAAAGAATTTACAAGTAGAAATAGTATCTATATTAGAACTAGATACCACACCATCCATTAATTCTTCTGTTATCTTATTAGTCATTTAAACTCCTAGGCTTTTTCAATGGTAAATTTTAACATTATTATTTCACGTGCACGAACTGGCATAATTTGAATTAATTGCTTTTTAATTATGTCCACTAGCATTAGTTTCATATCAGCAATTTCTTTAGGGTATGTACCACATATTCCCTTACCTTCAGAATCAACCTTACTAGCAACCCCAAGAGCATCACGGTGTGTAAGTTCAAACCCTTGTGATAAGATTAAAATAACTTCATCATAGGATGTGAAGTCATTGTTGTGAACTACAACATTGTATTGTGATGGTTCGTTTATAATTTCTTTTTCTTTAACTGCAATATCACTTTCTTGGTCATGAGAGAACTTGCTCATATATGACACCCCCTTTAATATAATTTCGATTCTGTTTTACAAAATAAGGTGGATAGCTATAGAATATCAATTGAAAAGAGAAGAACAAGTAACAAGGCTCCTCTGAGCGGTTTGACAAAAAACAAGGTACAAATTGCATCCAACAGCGGACAAATAACAAAGGAATCTAGTCCGATAAGCAGCACTGTTGACAAGCATATTAGTTCCAGGTTAGGGAGGTAGTACTACAATAGCACACCATCTATAAGTTTCTCAAATCTACATCAATTCTATAGCTATCCTAATTACTCTACAGTAGACTATTCGTCTGCAGTAAGGCAATTAAATTGTTTGTTAATTTAATTGTAGTTGAATAGTTTAAACCTAATAATTCATCTTCTAATGAATCAATTTGCTTACCTAATTCAACTTGTTGCTTCTTAAATTCAACTGTATCCTTCCCTAAAAGAAAGTTGGCATCAAAAGTAGACCTACTAAAACGATCACCGTTGCTTAATTGAACTTTATACTTATGAGAATCATCTTCTAATTCTTTTTCTTCAAGTACATTGAAGCCCTTAGATAGTGAATTGTAACCAACTATCTTATTTTCTAAGGTAACTTTCAATATAATTTTATTATTTATTCCACTTAATTCATTTGCTTCAGAAATAAGACCTCTAATATTAAACCTTACATCTACTAACTCTTGAATATTATCAAAAGAAGCAAAGAAAGTACTTCTTGCTAATACCAATGTTGGGAGTATTTCTGTCTGTACATCGGCATTGACACGAACTGTTTTCTGTGTCTCTAATTCACCTCTTAGGTTTTTAATAAGATTACCAATTTTTGATTCTAATTTTCTTGCTTTTCTTAAACTTAATTCCATTATCTTCCTCCGTTATTATTATTATACTTAGCTACAAAACTCTCAACTGTTGATATAGATACAGGTTTATACCCATTACACACAACACCAACATCCATTTGACGATCTAATATTCTTTTTGATCTCCCACCATTAGGGCTATGAATGTGTCCATGTAAATGGAATTGACCAAAATCATCCATAGCATATCTATTGCTATGCTTAGTCTCTCTATGCCAATTCTCACCAGGTAGAGCATTAGCCATTCCAGTGGTATCTTCTCTATATATTCCCTTTAAAGGGCAGTGTGACATGGTAATTATACTCTTACCTATGACTATTTGAGCTTTATCAGTAACAAAGTCAAACCCTGCATCATAGTAAGCATACATGCCTTTATCATCGTGATTCCCTGGTATTAATATTTTCTTACCATTTAATCTTGTTATTACCTTTTTAAGTAATCCACTTTTAGAAAACCCCATATCCCCTAGGAAATAGGTTATTCCATGATGTGGAACTAGAAAGTTAAAATTCTTAATTAACATTTCATTCATATGATCCAAGTCTTTAAAAGGCCTACCATCTAATGCTAAACAGTTGAAATGACCTATGTGCCAATCAGATGTAAAATATAATTTAGGTTTCATAATCTACCTTTAATGGAAATCTGTTTGCTCTTTATCTAAGTATTTCTCAGATATAATTTTAAGAGCTCGTTTACCTGCATCACCCTTATTATTGTAGTTATGTAAAGCTTTTACTACAACCCCTTCTCTTACTTTTTGAGATGGTGCTAAGATTGAAGCTCCAAGTGAGTGAGATTTAACATGATCTAAATCTTTAAATGGACCACGATATATTTCAGGAACTAAGTCAAATCCTCTCAATTTAGCAAATTCACATACCTCATCTGGACTTAACCACTTACCGTCTTTCTTTACATCAAATAATATGAACTTCTTTTCTCTAGTTCCATAGCTATAATTCTTCTGGACACCTTCTCCATATATTTCACCATAAACTATTTCACCATTATCTAATTTCTCTTCTACATTAATCCCAGAGAACACTTGGCCATAAATATTTTCTCCATAATACCCTTTATGGTCATTGTGCTCTTGTAACTGCATATTATTAGAGCCATAGCAAAATACATATTCAGGTGTTAGTTTAAATAACTTTTTAATTTTCTTTAATATGGTATTAGCTTCATATTTCAACTTACCAGCTCTAGCATTAGTTCCATGTATTTTCTCTTGAAGAACAATTTCTTCCTCTGAAGTAAACATAGATGGAAACCATTTAATATTATTTAATCCACCAAATTTATCAAATTGTGAATGTTCATTCTTCTTAATCTTTTTACCAACGGTTCCAAAAGAACTTCCGCGTGTTGGTGGTTCATATTTAGTTATTCCCAGTTTCTCAGAGTAATCCCCTTCGAGCTCTCTAATTCTGATATCTTTTACTGTTTCCATTTCAGCTATAGGAATAAGCATACCTTGTGAAGCAATCTTACGAATCCGTATTTGCTTGATTCTATGTTTATGTAGTTTAATCTTAGCTTCAGGCGGAAAGAGGTGATCTTCTATATCTTGAGGTAAGACTGAATCTATTGGTACATATAATACCTCATCACCTTCACTATAAGTATCTTTCTTAACAATAACTTGAAATCCATACACTGTAGCTATCTCTAGTCTATCCGCATTTGGATGTTCATTAATCTTTAATATTTTAGTCATTGGTACTTTATATGTTGATCCACTTTCTTCACTCATAGTTTCCCCCAGTGGTCACAGAAATTAAACTCGTTGATTCTCATGAAATAGGTATCTTCACCTAATATTAATCGTCCACTCCCGGGTATTAAATTTAATGTATACAATAGATACCTCAGTGTTGTATATGATTCTTCAACTTCTCTCATGTAATCATCTCCATGGTGCGGGTCCAGGTGTGAAGGTTTCGCTAAAGACCCACACCTTGTATATCCGACCAACATTACATACACTCGAATCGGATGACCCGCTTTGTGATATTATTTCGATTCTGTTTTGAATTAATAAGCCCCTCAGAGTGAGGGGGTAATTTTACTTAGCTAAATTTCTAATTTCTTCTAAGGTCTGATTAACTAACAACTCACCATTTTCATAGTAAGTGATCATTTCACTATCTTTATGTGGGATTGAGCTAGGTGTTTGAATAGTTTTATATTCATTGTTCACTTTAATAAGATCTAAAAACCCACGTTTAGAATTCTTTCCAGGGTCTGTTATAGGTTCTTTATAGACTTCTATAATTTTACCATCAGCTTCAATAGCTGAACACTTCATAGCAAACTTCATTGTATCTCTATCTAACTTCTGTAACAAACCTCCACCCATTCCAAAGGCTAAGTTATCAGCTGAATATCCAGCCTTAGTTAAGTTGAGTAGTATTTGTCTAATAACTTCTGGAGAGCCAATTCCATCACCATATATAACTCTAGTATTATTGAGGAGTTTAAACCCTTTTGAATTAACAATAGAACCAAACTCTCTATCTAAATGCTCAACACACTCAAGAGACATGGATATAGGATCACCAGAATCAGGTCTAACGACTAAAATCATTTCATTCTCTACAATCTTATCCTTTAATTTTCCCCACATCTTAATGGCTTCATATATATTATATGAATCACTAACGCATGCAGCTATGGCATCGCCTTTAGTTATATCTAGGAACTTATTGTAGAAGTCAAATTCACCCTCACGACCATGGGAGGTAACTGTACTATGCTCTGTAGCTTGAATACTAAATCCAGCCATATCAGCACCGTAGTGTTCAGTTAAAAACTCAATTGCATTAAATGTATCTGTTCCCATGAAGTTAACTAAGTGAGCAGCACCACCAATTGCAGCAGACTCTTCAGAGCTAACCCCTCTATATCCAAAGTCATGTAACTTGAAGGGTAAACCTTCATTTGAGTCTGCAGTCTCATCTAAGAAAGCAGATATAATATTCTTACACTCTTTAGAGGTTGTTGCTACTGTAATCGGGTACCAGACCTTAAGTAGAAGTGTTTCTACATATGATGTTAACCAGTAACATTTTGGGTCTGTGTTTTCCATCGTAACCATTACATTTTTAACAGGCATGATTGTGCCTTCTTTAACTGCTCTGATCTTTAATGGTAGCTTTCCATTTAACTTTTCTACTATATATTTCCAACCATCATAATTAAATGGAACACCATGAGCTTCTGTACGCTTCTTAGCATACTCTACCTCTTCCATGGTAACTGGTTTAGTTAAATATTCTTTGATTAGATATTGCAATCCGAAGAAGACCGAATTTTCAAATTTCCCACCACGCGACTCTATATAAGAGAATACCTTAGTTGTATTTTGGGGGTATTGCTTGAAATGTCCGAATTTGTAACTATCTGTGCGTAGCACGATTGATTTGTTCATAATAACTCCTTGTTATTTTTATGTTTGGGCTCTCTATCTGAGTGCTTAATGTTTTTATTATACTCATATTTAATATTAAACTTTCTTATTTCAGTAAAGAAATCTAAACCAGGGTGTTTCTTTCTCCATCTACCACCTGGATCTTTTTTAATAACATCTAATGCTATTAGTATCATCTGTAATCCCACATATGGGTTATTCATCAAGCTCATCTTTATCCTCCCCACCATATAAATCTGTATATTTACTGATAGTCATCCAAATATTTTCACCATATTTTATGTTGTAACTATGTCCCATATTTTTAGGTACTATGCCTAAATGCATTATTAGTAATAACATTTGTGCCATGGGATTTCTAGTTTGACTTGTATATACATTACTCATAAGTAGTAAACCTCTACATTAAAATCATGAAATACTTCTTCATATATTTGTTTGATAGTGTGTTGATAAAGTTTGTGTTCTTTTTGAAAATCAGTTAAATCCCATTGTCCACCAGCTAAGCCACAACCTATACGAGGAAGTGCTAGGGATTTATTGTTGGCTTGACAATAGTCTTTTAACTTCAATAATATCCTCTTAATAGCTGCATAGTTAGCATGATTTTTATTTCTTGGTAAATACTCTTTTTGAGTAGCACAATTAACTATAGTTCTATGGTCAGAATTACCTATATCAACATATTGAACATCACCCAACTTCCAACCTACCTTGATATGATAGTTCCAGTAAGCTGCCTTTACATTAGGATATATATTAGCTATTTGACCAGCTATTCCACTGCCAAATCCACCAACACAATTACACCCATGACCTATGACATCAGCTGTAGTTGTAAATAAATCACCCTGTATTTCTATTATCATAATTCCCCCATCCAATCTACACCATCCATATATAATTCAAGTATCTCTCTACCTAATTGTTCGTATGGTTCAAATATCATATTATCTTCATTACATATATTTAAAGCCAAGAGCATATTAAAAAATTGATGTATATTTAGTTTATTCATGTTTCCCAAATTGCCCTTTATGATTCCTACTCCTATCCTTGTGGAGCATGTATGGTGTAGTGAAATATTCTAGGTATTCAGGCATATCATCTATGTGCATATCTATTCCCTCTTTCTCACAATATATAGATTTTACTTTATTCCATGTTTCATCAGGAAATGGGTAGCGAGATGCTATACCTAATTCTTCATTTGTCTTAGCTTTAGTGTCGCTCAGATGATCATAAACTGAAAAGATATGAGTATATACTATTCCCATTTTCTTAAGTTCTTTTTCAATTTCTCCATTTTGTAAAGAACCACCAGTTATAATATGTATCTCCCAACCTGCATATTGCAAGTCAGCTGCCATTTTTCTAAAATACTCCGGCTTATTATCTATAACCCCATGTATATCTAATCCTAATTTCATAAAATCTCCATTAACTCTTTATCAAACATTTTGTTAAACTTAACTTCTTCTATTTGTTCTTCCGTAAGTTGCTTTCCGTTAACATAGTACCATTCATAATCAACTTTTCCACTTTTATGGTAACTAATTACAGCTGGCCCACCTAAGCAATGGTGCTCTCCGTTAATATAATACCCTTCAAATTCAATTTTTCCACTTTCACAGTAACCAATATAAGCTGGGCCATCTGGGCGATGTAGCTTTCCATTTATAAAATACCCTTCATATTCAACCTTTCCACTTTTATAGTAATTAACTTTCTTTTCAGGTTTCATATTCTTAATCCTTTTGCTATAAGATTACTAACTGATATTTTTGTTAAAAATTCTCCACTATTTGATTGTACACAGTTTGCATGCGTGTTGGTGGTGAATACTCTTTCAATTACATTTGATGTTCTTAATTTTTCTAAGCCATCTGAGCAAAATATACCATGAGTACATGTTGCATAAACCTTGTTCGCTCCAGCTGCTCTGTAAGCCTTGGCTGCATTAATAATACTTCCACCTGAGCGAATCATGTCATCATATATAACTACTGTTTTACCATTAACATCAGCATTTATTGCTGTAACTTCAGTGCCATTTTCATCACGACGCTTAAGAACAAAGGCTGCTTGCATTCCAAAATCACTCGCTAAGCTTTCTACCCATTTAGCTCTACCTGCATCTGTACTTGCTAACACCATATTACTTGGGGTACCTATTTTTTTAATCATTTTGTGAATTTCTTTTTTAGCATATAAATGAATTACATGACTTGGCCCTTCAAAATAAAAAGGAATACCTTCTGTATGTAAGTCTATAAGATATATAAAATTACCATTAATAGCTTGTGGCAATCCACTAAACATTCTAGCTATATTCTTAGCCTTAATAACCTCTCCATATGTAATAGCTCGTTCCATAGTTGAATAACCAAAATAAGGAATTACTAGATGGAGTTTTCGTATATCACAATGAACTAGACAAGATGCTAAATTATAGAGGTTCATTATCTCCGTATCATTAATGGTTCCACCTATTAATACAATATCTTGATCTCTTAATTCTTCTGGATTTTTAATGCGGTGATAGATTTCACCATCAGCAAAGTGTTTGACTTCAATATTACCAATTTGACAATCAATATTTGGTTTGTTGGCAACCTCTTTGGCTAACTCTGAATATTGTTGTGTGCTAAATATATACATCTAAAACCTACTCGTTAAGTTGTGGATAATATCATTATGATCTTCAAACATTTGATCTTCTAAATTCTTAAGATCAGCCAATGGAATCCAATGAGCACCACTAGCATCATCACCTGCTTTAATCTCTGGCAATGGACCTTCACCTAAATCTATTAAGTGAGCATGTGTAATGGTTCGACCTCTTAAGCTTCTCTCAGGGTGATCAAATATCTTCACATCAACTATACTTCTCCTAAGAACAGGTTTGTCTATTTTTATTCTAGTCTCTTCTTTTAATTCTCTGATAGCTGAATCTTCTATCTTTTCACCTTGATCTACAAAGCCTCCAGGTAATGCCCAAAGACCTTTACCTGGATTAAACTTACGTTTGATAATTAATATATGACCTGACTTTATAACCACACAATCAGCAGTTACAAATGTGGGAGCATAAGGTGCATTCTCCCAAGCTTTCTTATAATTCTTTATGAAAGAATATTCATCTGTTAATTTAGTACACTCTTCACTGTAAGTCCAAGCACTGAGCTCTTTATATGTGCATGCAGGAATATATTCTGAATTCTCTATAATTTTACCTGTCTCAAATATTTCTTCTCTAATATCTGTAGCATTCATAAGTTCATTATCATCGTTATATATTTTATCTATGGAATGCAAACTCCACTGAGGATACATATTGAGATACCAAGATGATTTATCCTTGAAGCAACCTATTAGTGCTGTTTGTTTATCTTGTGTTGCTCCAGCTAATAATGCTTTAGAATAGGTTTCAGTTGCCCAACGTGTGTTGTTGTACATATGATCTCTTACTTGAATAAACTTGATTCTTGATATAATGGTTGGTTCTGGTTTATCTTTCCAACCTTGAGTTGAAAGGCCTGGATGATGGCGATCTAATAGGGCTGATTTAATCATCTCTATTCGTTCTTGTGCTGTCCAAGGATTTTTAATGGTTTTAGGTCTATGTGATGAACCTATTGATATGATAACTGTTTCTGAAATTTTGAGTGCTTGATCTATGATGTCTAAATGTGCTTCATGGATTGGTTGAAATCTACCGATATAAACTGACGTCTTATACTTCATCGTATTCTCCTGTGTTTCATTCCGCTACCCGCAGAATTATATAATCTTATTATACCACACTGTTCTATTTTTTAATCCGATATCACCTTAGTTAAAATGGCTGGGATAGTAGGATTCGAACCTACGATACAGGGATCAAAACCCTGGGACTTAACCACTTGTCGATATCCCACTAAATCTTTCTAAATAATTATCGAATCTGTCAAAAAAAACAAGAGTTTAAGTGGGAGATTGTGGTAGAATCTAGATATCAATAAATGCAAATAGGAACCTCAAATGACCAAAAATGTGAATATATATAGAAAATCAACCATCAAAACATCATTTTCGCGACCTATATTTTATAGTCTCACAAGCTAAATATTAGCACAAAATTACAAATAATCAGAATCAATTTATAAATACCATGGAGGTATTAAGTGGCCGAACTGCCGAAAAGTCTAAAGATTTTATCAGATATTACAATTTTCACTAAGTATGCTAAATTTTTACCAGCAAAGAAAAGACGGGAAACGTGGCTAGAGTTGTGTTATCGTAATCGAGATATGCATTTAGATAAGTACCCGCAGTTAACCACAGAGATAGTTAATCTATATAATGAATTCATCATACCTATGAAGGTCTTGCCAAGTATGAGATCAATGCAGTTTGCTGGCAAGCCAATCGCAGTTAGCCCCAATAGAGTTTACAACTGCTGTTTCCTACCTATAGATGATTATAGATGCTTTGGTGAGACCATGTTCTTATTATTAGGTGGAACTGGTGTAGGTTATTCAGTTCAAAATAATCATGTCGACAAATTATCAACAATTAGAAAACCATTAAAGAAACGTAGGTTTTTAGTTAGTGATAATATAGAAGGTTGGGCTGATGCTGTTAAAGCTTTAATGGCAGCTTACATGAAAGGTAGATCACTACCTGATTTCGACTTCAGGGACATTAGAGAGAAGGGTGCACCACTTATCACATCAGGCGGTAAAGCACCAGGACCTGAGCCATTACGCAGATGTTTAGTTGAACTTCAACTTATCCTTGATAGAAAGAAAGATGGAGAGAAACTTACATCATTAGAGGTGCATGATATTATGTGCCACATCGCTGATGCGGTACTCGCAGGTGGTATTCGTAGGGCTGCAATGATTAGCTTATTTGATATAGATGATCAAGCTATGTTAACATGTAAATTTGGTAATTGGTGGGAGAAAAACCCACAACGTGGTAGATCAAATAACTCAGCTGTTATAGTTCGTCATAAGATTACATATGATAAATTTATGGATTTGTGGAGTAAGATTAAAGCTTCTGGTTCTGGTGAGCCTGGGTTTTATTTTAGTAACAATGCAGATTGGGGAACAAATCCCTGCTGTGAGATAGCTCTTAAACCTTATCAATTTTGTAATCTTACTGAAATCAATTTCAGCAATGTAGAGTCTCAAGAAGATCTCAATGCTAGATCAAAAGCAGCAGCCTTCTTAGGTACGCTTCAAGCTGGCTATACTGACTTTCATTATCTTAGAGATATATGGAAACGAACTACTGAAAAAGAAGCATTAATAGGTGTATCTGGTACTGGTATAGCTTCTGGTGAAGTACTTAAATATAACTTAACCGAAGCCGCAGAGGAAGTAAGGAAGGAAAATGCAAGAATAGCGGATATAATTGGAATTAACCATGCAGCGAGAACAACAGCCATTAAACCATCAGGAACAACCTCTATGGTGCTTGGTACAAGTTCAGGTATACATGCATGGCATGATCCATACTTTATTAGACGTATGCGTCTAGGTAAGAATGAAGCTATATATAAGTACCTATCAGAGAATCATCCTGAATTAATAGAAGATGAATTCTTTAAACCAGAAACTCAAGCTATTGTTCAAGTACCCATTAAAGCGCCAGCTGGTGGAATATTTAGAGATGAAAGTGCTATTGATTTACTTGAACGAGTAAAGAAAGTTTCTGAAGAATGGGTTAATCCAGGACATCGTAAGGGAGAAAATACCCACAATGTTAGTGCAACCATATCTATCAAAGATGATGAATGGGAAACTGTAGCTCAATGGATGTGGCTCAACAAAGAAGTATATAATGGTTTATCTGTCTTACCTTACAATGGTGGAACTTATACTCAAGCCCCATTTGAAACCATTACGTCAGAACAATATGCTGAAATGGAAAAACATTTAAATGATATTGATCTTACTAATATAATAGAAGATAATGATGATACTGATTTATCGGGTGAGATTGCTTGTGGTGGAGGTAAGTGCGAACTCTAAACAGTAATCACTTATTTCAATTCTATTTATAGATTTAATAACCATACTCTTATCAACTTTACTTATTAGGTAAGCGAATAGAACAAATATATCTTCAGCAGAACCATGCTCCCAATCCGTTGATATGTTAATCATGTTTACCTCTATTATGTAGTGCGAAATAGTTATAGTAAAACTCTATAACTTGATCTTCACCCATATAAGCATACTCAGATCTTGTTTCTACTTTCCAACACCACTTGTTGGATAAATCTAATTGCCTAAGAACATGAGCAAGTCTTAATATGGTTTGTATTTGTGAATTACTTGTTTTACTATATTTAAAAGAGTGCATCTGACTCTACTTCTTTAGAATACGCTTTACAATATTCATCAGTGTATTGAGCTGAATTCATGGGAACAAATAAGTGGATGTTTATTTTCCAAAGAGCTCTACGTAAACCTCTAAGTCTCTTTCTACCTATAATTGTATGTGGGAATTTTCTGGCCTTAGAATAATCATTGCCAATTTCTATTTCTCTTTCTGTTCTTTGCTTTTTTGCATTGCTTGTCGGTGGTTGCAACTTTTGCATAATTTAATCTCCCAATTACCATCAGGTCTTTTAATGGGTACAATATGTAGATCTTCATTTCCACACACTTCACAAATAGAGGATATTGGTATTTCACCATCTTCAATCTTAAGAGCTCGTTGCTCTAATTGATCGATAACCATTGTATTAACTACTTTTCTAAGCTTATTAACTTCTTTTCTTAGTTTTTCATTTTCTTGCTCAAATTTAATGTACCGTCTCCAGTCATTCTTCGAGCTTCTATTCCTAGACACTTAAGTCCTCCAATGATTATAATTGGTTAGGTAGTATATCTCTATTGTATCACATTAAAGTCCTGACCTCCTAGTTGTAGTATAATATAACTATATGAACTTACAATTACACTCTGATTTAAGCTTAAACTCATACTTTTGCCCTAAATGTTGCAGTTCTTCATTTGGGCCACACACTTCAACAGAATATGAGAGAACTTGGAATAAATGCCGATTTTGTGGATATATGGAAAAACAATCCATAAATATCACACGAATGCTTAGTGTCTTAGCACCTGATCAGCTTACTGAACCTTTCATTGACCCTATTCTTGACATCAAAAAAGACCTGAGATAAATCTCTATATGCATTAACAACATAAGCAATAATGAGCATGTTGATAATAGTTCCGAGTGCTCCAATTGCAAATAGTGCTATAATTGTATAATTAATCATCCTATTAATCCCCTATGTCTAACATTATTGAAGTGAAATTCTGCAAATGCCATATTGCGCATGGCGTGCATCTCTTCATCAGTTATTACTTTAAGTTTTATTAAAATATCAATCATTTCCTTATTCCTATCAAGTTGCTTGATTGTTTTACTTTGTCGCTCTATATATTTATCAGTCGGCGATTTGTAAAGAAGGTTAAAAGCTATAATACCAACTACTAATATTACCCACCACATATCTACTCCAAATCATTCTTTTTGATTTCATCAATTCTATTTTCTACTTCTTTCTCTATTTTTACATTTAATTTCTTATTCCAAATAGTCTTTAACTTAGTAGCAAGTCTAATATGGTCTATGTTTTTCTCAATACTAAGTTCATGTAACACTTCTTCTATGTCTTGTGCTAACTCTTTAACAACACACTTTCTAAATTCAGGACTGTTGCCCATGTAAAACTCTAAGTATTCTACTAATGTGTGAAGTTTAGTTATAGCTCGCCGTGCTCTTTTAGGTGGTTCTTGTTTATTTTTTTTCATGATAAAGTTTCATACCTTTTGGTCGCATACATTTAAAAGCCCTATATTTATATTTTACCTTTTCATCACCTTTAACTTCAGTACTCAGTAGAATTGCCTCAGTAATAGCCTCATTATAATCATCTATATCTTCGCTATCTATTCTAGTGTGATGTTCTTTTAATCCAATTGTAATCTTACCTCTTGCCATATCAATACCTTCAAATTTAACTAATGTCATCTTGAATGGTAGGTGTGTATTAGGGAAGAATCCTCTTAGAACGTATATTTTATTATTGCTATTTGCCATACTGTTAAGATGTGTAGCAAATTTCTGACCTTTTTTATACCTATGTGTAAATGTAACTGTCTTTTTAATATTACCTTGATCTACATAAAAAGTCATTGGGCTTCTACTTTTCTCATTCACATTAGGTTCTGAATCTAGCATCTGTACAGCTCTTTCACCAAAGAAGGACATAGCTTCAGAAACATCTATATCGTGATAATCCCTAAGTAATCTCAATAGTAAATCATCTGTCTTAAATTGATATCTACTCATTTCTATCCTCTTTAACTTTGATGGGCTTTGGCATTCCAGCTAAGATCCATTCTATTTCATGTTTTATATCTTCTATAATCTCTTTGATTTTATCTATCATTTTTCTTCTTTGCACACTCAATCATAGTCATTGTTATTGCCCCAACAATTATCAGCAAGAACACTATACCAAATATAGATCCAACTTCAATAAGGGTTCTTATATGTATATCCATAAGTGATTCAACTGGTATATCTGGTAATCTCATTTCTTCCCCTTAGTTGTTTATATATTTTTATCTAATTCACTATAAATTATAGGGCATGTTAGAAACGTTGCGATGTATAGATAAAGGAAGTTGTTATTTATAAAAGTTGCAGCAAGAAATATCGGACCTATAATTATGGCAATTAATATTATACCTAACAACATGATATATAATGATCTAAGATACTCTCTCATTTAAACCACCGACAAGTGAAAGATAAATAACCAATCACCACCACTACTTGCCACCATTCCGATATAGTATTCAATTGGAAACATCATTGATTTATTCATAGTTGTCATTGCACTTAAGTATACTCTTGATAAATAGTTACTCATATAATTCTCCCTTCTAGGTTATTATCGAATCGGTTTTACAACTCTACATCTAGGAACATTGACTCAGTTATCAAATCTACTAATCTATTCTTCTCTTTGATTAGGTTTAGTATCTTCTTCTTACTAGTATTTTTGAACTTAGAATCAGTTATCTTGACAGAGTTAACTATCCCCTCATGTCTCTTAATATTGAATCTAATATCTAAAAGCTCTGATTCTAATTGAGCTAGTTTAATACGTCTCATTACTTCTGTCATACTTATCTCCATTTGATCAAAGCGGCCCCGCGTAGCAGTGTCACTTTTGGCTGTTACTTCTCTAGACTGTTTACCACCTAATAGATTTTAAAGCTGTATTAAGGTCAATTAATTGGCCAGTCATTTCAAACCTATCATCATCATCAACAATATCAAGTAATAGCAATACCCTCAACATCTCTTTAATTACAATAAAGTTATTAGTTTCTCGTTCTAATGCTATCATTTTAAACTCGCTACTAGTCTTGCCTCTAGGATTACTTTGTTTCGCCTAGATATAATCTTTAAATGAGCTAACACCCACAAGAAAGACTTAACATATTTAATGCGTCTATGTGTACCAGTAAAGATATTATCCCTCTTCATTGTACTTACCCTCTAATACTTCACGTATCATCTCTAGGTGTTCTTCTAATGCCTCTACACTTAATTGCTTCCACTCATGTCCACATGTACATGGTGTGTCCCAACATTCAGGACAATCTGAAAATGCCATATTAAACTCCTTTATTTTTTCTAGCCTCACCAGCTAGTTGATCACATAATTCATTGAACTCATTTCCACTATGCCCCTTTACCCATTTACCTATAACATTAAGTTTATTATATAGGTTCATGATCTCTATCTTTAGAGGAGCTAGATGTATAGCTTTACACTTCCATTTTCCACTGGCGTAGCATAATACCAATTGTGAATCAGATATGAGTGTAACTTCATATTCTTTTAGTTTAGCTGCTTGAATGTAAGCATCAGCATACTTCAAACCCTGTACTCCTGCTGTCAACTCTGCAGTATTATTCGTTGCGCTAGGTAGATAACCAGATAGTTCCTTGGTTTTAACACCATCAATTAAGATAACACTTCCCCATCCACCATCTGAACTGAAGGAATTACCGCTCCCGTCTGAGTAAACTTCTATCTTGATCATCATTAATACCTGGTTGGTTACTTATATATTTAACTAAAAGATAATGCTGTTTAAGGTTAATGATATTTAAAGCAAGTAGCATTCCACATATATAATGTGCTGTGAGAAAACTATCATCATTCCATTTATTGTTTTCTCTCATTCTATTTGCTCTTTGTCTATTCTGTATCTCTTTGTTCATGTGTTTTCCAATAATTCATTAATTGTATCCAAATGAAACTCTCCATTGGGCGGTCTATGATCTTTAATAACCTAAGAACAATAGTGAACTCATCAGTTATAGGTGTAATTTCCCTACGTTTATTAATTACTATCCGCATGTACTCTTTTCCAATAATCTATTAAAGAATCCCACATAAGGTATTCTTCATCTCGGTTAACAATCTTAAATGCCCCAAGAACGAGAGTTAAATCATCTGTTAAATTTACAATCTCATCACTAGCATCTTCACTAATCATTTTTCTTAAATTTAAGCATATTAGTCAATAAAACAAAGCCAAATGCTTGACTCACAGTGAGCGCTTGCATTCCAAAGACAGGCACCATGAATAGACTCCATCCCCACATAGTTAATATCATGGTTATTAAAAACACAATTAAAATTGTTGCTATTACTGTAAATAAATCATTCATCATTTTCTCCTGTTATATCTTTTCTATTCTTAGGGAATGTTAACCCTTCATATTTCTCTCCCATACGATGAGCATATCTACCCGCGAACCAAAGTAGCTCTTTCCAATCAGCTTCACAATAAATACTGTAAGCCTTCTTGTGATGTCTAATCATTGGTATCCAGTATGCCACATTGTAAAAGAATGTTTGATACCATAATGTTAATATCCAAACTGGCCACACCCTAAAAAAGAACATAGACCAATTATTTAATGTATTTAATATAAAATATTTAGGACTTTGTTCCGGACTCCATCTATAATAGTAATATCCCACATTAAAGATTTTATAAAGATTATCTACACCTGTTATATTAGCAGACCAACGAGGCTCACCCCATTTCTCTTTCATATCCCCACTAATAAATCCTACTTTATTACCCCAAAAACGAAAAGACTTAAGTGCATAAAAAGTATGTTCTGTTTTTGTGTCCCAATCTGGATCACCCCACATAGTCATTTCTTTTTCCCAGTTAAATACTTCTCAGCTTGATAGTCTAAGTCATTTTTTAAAGCATGTTTCTTACTACCCATTTTTCTAAATTTATTCATATCTTTAAAGCAAAATTTCACTTTAAATACATCATTATATACATATATTAAAAAGCTTATTATCCAAATTACAATTAACATAAATACCACTAAAGGCCATAACATGTGCATTACCACTTCTGGCATATTACCTTCATCATATATAGGTGCACCATAATTTTCACCAAAATAACCATAAAAGAAATCATTAATGCTAAAGATAATAAATGGTATTACTATGTAAGCTACTATGTATAAAAAGATTGTCATCATTCTTGATTCCTATGTTTCTTCTTTCGATTGTACTTAGTTTTATCTGGTATTACTTTAGTTGGCATTGGCTGTACCCTAGGTTTACTCTTGATAAGTAGATATAAACTTAAACACCCAACACACTCATGCTTAGGTTTTCTTCTACCTTTATATTTCTTATGTATTTCACAGTTCATATTAAAACCTAATTGTTATACCGGCATTTAATGAATCGCCTAACAATGTAAAGTCTAAACTATAATCATTGTATTTAAAGCTCATACCTGGTATCATGAGTAACATTATATTATTATCAAAGAAGAACTTCTTACCTAGGCGATAAGTATGACCTTCATAATCCATTATTGGACTATAGCCAGTAGTAACTCCTATTTTAAAATTAAATTCAATACTCTTACTCTTTTTTTCTTTAAATTCATAATAACCAGCAAAACCTACTTTATTAAAACTATTTAAGTAAGTCATAGCTCCAAAATTGTATAAATTAACACCTAAATATGGATGTGTATCATTTAACTTTTCACCTTGCAAATGAACACCTTGAGCTATTCCAAGGAATGTTTTTGCATTGATATATTGACTTGTTATTATTGTTAATAGTATAATTATTGTTTTCATTATTCCCCCATACAAAAAGGGAGCCGAAGCTCCCTATTATTAAAAGTCAGTACCTAAAGTAATCCCAAAGGTTCCATTAAGATCCATTTGAAAACCAACATTAACTTTTTCGTTAAGTTTTCTCATGTATCCAATTCCAAAGATATTATCTTTTCCGGCTTTTACAGAAGAGATGTCTCCATCTTTT
>Ga0164313_10000837_pt1 | contig 26042 bp, 28 predicted proteins | sample GuaBasSedimGuay4_FD_113735 | JGI IMG/M metagenome (GOLD analysis project Ga0164313, IMG submission 113735) | Subseafloor sediment microbial communities from Guaymas Basin, Gulf of California, Mexico - Guay4, Core 4569-4, 0-3 cm | ecosystem: Environmental > Aquatic > Marine > Hydrothermal vents... | reverse complement strand
CTTATCCTTTATTAATACTTCGCCACCAACACAAATAGGTGTTTTATCCTGAGTAATCTGGTAACCTTTCGGAAGATCGGCATAAAAGTAGTTTTTGCGTGCGAAATACACTTCTTTTTGGATTTTGGATTTTATAGCCAACCCCAATCGTATAGCAAATTCAACGCTTTTTTTGTTGACCACTGGCAAGGTGCCAGGATGACCTAAAGTTACGGTACTGATATTGGTGTTTGGCATTGCGCCAAATTCGTTACTATCTGAAGAATAGGCTTTGCTGTTGGTAAGTAATTGAATATGAACCTCAAGCCCAATTACTGATTCGTACATACCGTAAACCGATTTCATGCATTTTTAGTTCGCGCAAAATTAATAAATCCGTTGGCAGTTAGTGGGATTTGAGTTATTATTTTGAGTATGCTTGATCGACTGCCTGCTATTTTGAGGTTTTTAAGTGGAACGAGACTAATTCAGAAATTGAAATACTTTTGACGGATAATTTTATCCACTACATAGAAAAATTGGATTTAAGTTGAAAAAAATTGGAATTAAAGAGATTAATCGCCTGGCAGTACCGGCAATAATTGCCGGAATTGCAGAGCCGGTAATTACACTTGTTGATACGGCCTTTATTGGTAAGTTGGGCACGGCTGAATTAGCGGGTGTGGGTATTGCATCTTCTTTTTATTTGATGATTATCTGGATATTGGCCCAAACAAAAAGCGCAATATCTGCCATTGTTAGCCGGTATTATGGAAAGCAAGAACTTGCAGATATTGATGACCTGATACCGCAGGCTTTTTTTTTAAATGCCTTACTGGGTCTTTTGGTTATTGCAATTACAATTCCGTTGGCAATCCCAATTTTTAAGCTATACCTGGCAAAAGGTGATGTAATGCATTTTGCCCGGAGTTATTATTTTATTCGATCTTGGGGATATCCAATAACACTATCCACATTTATTTTGTTTGGGGTTTTTCGCGGGCTGCAAAATACAAGCTGGGCCATGCAGGCGGCTTTGGTTGGTGGTTTGGTTAACCTGGTTGGGGATTATATCCTGATTTTTGGAATGGGACCAATACCTGCTATGGGAGTTGAAGGAGCAGCTTTGGCCAGTTTAATGTCACAAGTAGTGATGTTGGGAATGGCAATTGTCTTTTTGTACAAAAAGACAAGGTACCGGATTTATTTTCCGAAAAAGCTGCACAAAGATGTAAAATGGTTGTTCAGCATGAGTAAAGACTTTTATGTTCGTACTATTTCGTTAAACCTGGCTTTGTACCAAACAACCCGTATGGCTTCAGCACTGGGCGAAACGGTAATGGCAGCGCATACCATTGCCATGAATATCTGGTTGTTCTCTTCTTTTTTTATAGATGGTTATGCCAATGCTGCCAATGCTTTGAGTGGACGGTTGTTTGGTGAGCGAAATATGGTGGGTTTAAAATCACTTACGCGAAAAATTGTTTGGATAAGCATGGGTATAGGTGTTTTATTAGGGGCATCGTATGCACTTGGTTATCGGGCTATCCCCTCTTTTTTCACCAATGACCCGCTTGTAAAACACTATTTTCTAACCATTTTTTGGATGGTGATAGTTATGCAACCAATCAATGCCATTGCTTTTGCGTACGATGGAATTTTTAAAGGTTTGGGTGAAGCAAAATTATTACGAAATGCATTATTGCTCAGTACCTTCCTGGTGTTCTTTCCTTTTGTTTGGATATCAAGTATGTTTGATTGGGGTTTTTATGCAGTATGGGGTTCGTTAATGGTTTGGATGATTAGTAGAGGCGGGACTTTGATGGTGTTATTCCGAAGGTGGATAAAACCATTTGAGGCTTCAAATAATCAACATTAATTTCGCCTGCCTGCCGGCAGGTTATACTCGTATTTTGAACCAGTCATTTATGAAAATAAAATCCTGATTAAAATACCTCGCAAGCCTCATTCTTGATATTTACTTGAAGCCTTAACGTGTATTGATAAAAGCTCAAAATAGTTTAGCAATGAATTTGTTAAAGCCCTAGCTTTAATTGTACAAACCGATCGAGTGCTTTGATGATTTTATCTGGTTTTTGGGTGCGCCATTCTATATTTTCCAATCCGCTTTCCGATAAAAAGTATTGATCAATGCCGACGGTTTTAAATTCGTTTAATACATGTTGACTGAAATTCAGAAAAACGATCCAACCCTCCCCATCCATTACTTCTTCGAACCATTCTTCGTAATAGGAATCGTCGGAATAATGAAAGTTTAGTACATTTTCGCCGATAAGCACAAATTTGTGAATGCCCTGTTGTATCAAGTGTTCAAACACATCGCGTTTCAAAAACATGATGTCGTTATAAAGGCAATCGTTCCATTCGCCAATTAATTCGATAAAGGCAGCCCCTATATCATAATCGGCATAAATTATTTTAATGTAAAGTGTATTTGAGCCAAAGTTATCCCATTGCGGATGGATAAGATGGTCGTAAATCTGGTTGGTGAATTCAAATTCGGAATGCTCTCGCTTATAAAACGGCGATTTCGGATCGTCTTCGGCGCGATATAAATGACGCCAGTTATAATGGGGTTCGATGCTATGCATTTACCAATTAATTTTTGGCAAAAGTAATTGTTTTTAAATTTTTATTTCTACCTGATTTTGCCACACAAGCAGCTTGACATTTTATAGCTATTCTTCTCGATTTATCGAGTTAGAATAGCTTAATGGCAAGCGGTAAAATTATATTTTTTTATCCAAAAATTGAATCCATTCTTATCCAATTAACCAGTTGCCATAAAGATTTTCTAATCCTGTTTTTCAAACAGCATTGAAAAACTATAATATGTCAACTTGCTTCATGAGGTTTGCAATAAGAGAGTACCACAGCATTGGCTCCGATAACTATCGGAGCCGATGGCTATCGGATGCTGTGGAATGGGTGTTGCGGAGCGAGACGATAATAATTGCCCAAAACACTATAACTCATCAATCGCTTTTAAAATAAATAACTCTACCTCATCGCTTTCCCAAATGGTTGAGATATCCGGCATTTCCATAACCAAATCCATAATTTCGTCTTGTGTTTTGGCGTTGGCAACAGCATCAGCATAGGGAATATACGAAAAAGTAACTTGCGAATACAAAGGCAACCATTTTTCGGGGTGCCTTTTGGTAAACCGGGCTTCTATTTTTTTTCGCAATAAAAATTCGGGATGGGCAGTAAGGTCGCGCATTTCAATAAAATTTCGGAATGCCAGGTCGGCTATCGCATCGCCATTTGGTTTGCGTGTTTTCGTGTAAGCCGGCATTACTGTTGTCCAGTTATTATCGTGCGTTTGCAGCAGCGCATTTAAAATCGAACAGTCTTCAAAACCGGCATTCATCCCTTGGCCGTAAAATGGTACAATGGCATGTGCCGCATCCCCCATTAAAAGTATATTATTGTTATAATTCCAAGGATATGATCTTACTGTGACCAGCGATCCGGTGGGGTTGGTATTAAAATCGTTTAATAAATCAGGCATCAATTCCAGTGCATCGGGAAATTCCTTTTTAAAGAATTTTGTTACAGTAGCATCGTTTTTTAACTGTTCAAATGAGTTTTCACCTTCGAAAGGTAAAAACAAAGTAACCGTAAAACTGCCGTCTAGGTTTGCGAGGGCAATCAACATAAAACCTCCCCGTGGCCAAATATGCAGCGCATTCGGGTCAATTTGATGTACATTACCCGGTGCAGAAGGAATAATTAATTCTTTATAGCCTTGTTCGAGATAAAATTGCGAATAATTAAACCGGTCGGTTTTTTGAAGGCGGCTGCGAATGGCCGAAAAAGCGCCATCGGTCCCGATTATTCTATCATAACTTTTTTGAATGGTTTTTCCTTCAAATTCAAAACACAGCGTGTTGGTTTCGAGGTAAACATCTGTGCATTTGTGATTAAAATAAAGATTGCAATTTTTATAACTATCGGCTTTTTCGAGCAATTGCTGATTCAGTCCACCGCGTGAAACCGACCAAATGCTTTGGTCTTCGATGCCGTAAGGCTGGAAGTTCTGCTTTCCATCTAAACTGTGAATTTTGCGTCCACGCATCGGAATGGCAATGCTTCGGATTTTATCTTCAAGCCCGATACCCCTTAAGGCTTTCCATCCTCGGTCCGACAACGCGAGATTAATCGATTTCCCAGCAACTAATTCCGCATTACGGATATCATCGCGACGTTCATAAATATCAACATTAAACCCATTTTGTGCGAGGTATACGGCTTCCATGCCCCCAACCAAACCACCTCCGACAACTGCTATCTTTTCCATCTTAACTATTTTTTTCTAAAATTTTTGCTAATTGATAAACATCTTTAAACGAATTGTATAAAGGCACTGCTGCTACTCGGATTACATTGGGTTCGCGCCAATCGGCAATAACGCCTAGTGCTGTTATTTTGTCAAATAATTCCTTTCCTTTTCCATGAACCAAAATAGATAATTGAGCGCCTCGTTCATCAGGGTTTTTCGGAGTAATAACTTCAAATGATATACCACGGTCCTGGTTGCTTATTTGCTGAAGCAAATACTCGAGATATGCGGTGAGTTTAAGGCTTTTTTTACGCAATGCCGGCATCCCTGCCTTGCAGTGAATATCCAATGCGACTTTATGAACAGCCATGGCCAAAACAGGGGCATTGCTCAGTTGCCAGCCTTCTGCTCCCGGAATAGGTTGAAACCCCGAATCCATTAAAAAACGTTTCGTTTTATCATAACCCCACCAGCCCGACAGCCTGGGTGTTTCGGGGTTTAAGCCATGTTTTTCGTGAATAAAAATCCCTGCCACAGAACCCGGGCCCGAATTCAGGTATTTGTACGAACACCAGGCAGCAAAATCGACCTGCCAATTGTGCAATTGTAGTTCGATGTTTCCAAATCCATGTGCCAGGTCAAATCCGGCCAGGGCACCAACTTTATGTGCAGCTTGTGTGATGGCTTCCATATTAAAAACCTGCCCAGAATAATAGTTGACCCCGCCGAAAAAAACCAGGGCCAATTGATCGGCGTGTTTGTTTATTGCCTCAATTATGTCGTTATGATTAATTGTATGTGCTCCTTTTGGAGGAGCAATTTCAATCAAGGCAGTTTTAGGGTCAATGTCATGAAATTTGAGTTGCGACTCAAGCATATATTGGTCTGAAGGGAACGCTTTTTCCTCGCAAATTATTTTAAATCTTTTTTTTGTAGGGCGGTAAAACGATGCAAACAGCAGATGAAGATTGGTTGTAAGCCCATTCATGGCAACAACTTCGTGTTTTTTTGCTCCGGTAAGTTGAGCTAGCCCATCCGAAAAAATCTCATGATAAGCAAACCAGGGGTTGGTGCTGTTAAAATGCCCTTCAACTCCCCACTTTCCCCAATCATCGAGCTCGGTTTGTAAAGCCTTGTCAGCAGCTTTGGGTTTTAATCCCAGTGAGTTTCCTGTAAAATAAAGTGCCTTTTTGTTATTGATTACCGGAAATTCGAATAAACCCCGAAATGATTTTAAAGGATCATTTTCGTCGGCTTTTTGGGCAAATTCTTCGGTATATTTAAATTCTTCTCTAAGCATTGTCAAAATATTCCAAATGGATGGATTTAAATCAATTCAAATTTATAGGATTTAGACTAATATCAAAGTACGGCAAATTGCTCTGAATTCTCGGCATGAAAAATGTTAATTATTAATTAATTGGCCATTGACAACTGCCTCAACCCCTCATAAATAACGATTGCTGTAGCATTTGCCAGGTTAAGGCTCCGGATATTTGAACTGAACATCGGAATATTATAGCAATTATCCGGGTACTTTTCTGTAATTGTTTTTGGTAATCCAACCGACTCTTTTCCAAATATCAAAAAATCGTTCGGTTGAAACTCAATTTCCCAAAGGCTCTGTTTTGCATGTGCCGTAAATAAGTAAAGCTGGGCATTGTGGTTCGTTTGTATAAAATCATCAAAGCATTTATAATATTTTACATCAAGGTGTTGCCAATAATCTAAACCGGCACGTTTCAAACGCTTGTCGGTAATTTCGAATCCGAATGGTTCTATTAAATGCAGTTGCGATCCTGTTGCCAGGCATAAGCGACCAATATTCCCTGTATTTGTTGGTATTTCTGGACTTAGTAAAACAATATTCATCAGATAAAACGCAGTTATTTTGTTTGTTCGTAAGCTTCTTCCATGGTGCTTTTAAGCGTTTCATTTTCAGGATCCTGATCAAAATCTTTTCGCGCCTGGATATATTCAGGATAGTTTTTGTAGGTTTTTTCGAGCCAAAAATATTCGGGTAAAACAAAAAACACTATTCCTAAAATCCCATAAACCAAGATGCGTTTTATTCCGCCGATGGCGAGTGCTTTGTTTTTTGCAAGGTCTTTTTGCAGTATAAAAATAGCGAAGATTGAAATTGCAAATCCGACGGCGAGTACTGTGTTTCCACCGGGCCACGTTTTAAATTTAAAAAGCATACCTAAAAGCATCGAAACGATCGCATAACCGGGCAACATCTTGTTTAGTTCAAACTTTTTGGGCAACCGTGTTTTTTTATTGTATTCCGAAAAGCTCAAATTTTCGATAATTGAACCAAAATCGAACAAGTAAATATTGGCTAAAAACCCAATCCCGATTATCAGAACCCATTTGCTCCCGGGGATGAGCATAAAATCTGCCAGAAAGCCAGCAATTATTATAGCAGTTAAAAACTGTTCGGCCTTTTTCATTTAATCATTTTTTAATGGTTTAATTCCCCAATGCTCTGCATCGGAAACTTGGGTCCAGGGTTCTACCCTAGGGTTTAATACCTTTTATTATTGAGTTTTATAAACCTTGAACGGATTAAAAATTAAAATTTCAAACCCGGTTTAAAGACTTTTTAATCTAATTGCTACTTTTTGTCTTTCTTTTGATTTCCAGCCTTGTGTTTTTTCTTGGGCGGGTTTTGTTTGTTAATTAATTTAGCAAAGCCCCATACAACGAGCACAAAGGCAATAACAACAAATACTACAGTTTGAACATCCATAAGAATATCATTTTGTTTTTATGTACTAAAAATATGGTTTTTAGCTGAATTGAAAAGTTTTTAAGGTGTTTTTTTTGCATAAAGTTAAACTTATAAACCTGTTTCAGGTGTTGGCAATACCTGGTATTCAAAAGCAATCCGGTCGTCGTAACCCATAGGGAAAGCATGGAATTTACGCTCGCTTCGAATCATGATAGAAAATGTTGCTTTTTTAGTAATATGGCGGGGTTCGATAAATTGAGTTAATACATTTCCAGGTCCCCACAACTTATTATCCATTGCATATAACAAGTCTCCATCTTGCGGATCAATTGCGGTAATAACAAATTCCAGAACATCACCTGCATGTATGGTCATGCTGGTTTTTATTCGTGATGGCTTTCCGGGCACCCAAATATTTCCCAGGTTGTCACGAATGGATTCTATTCGCGGAAACCCCTCCTGGTTAAGCTCTTTTAGGCTTCTGAAAACAGATAGTTTATTTCTTATTTCACCGGTGATGCCCAAAATTAAATGTTTTTGGAAAGTGAGTAATGGCCTTCTGTGAATATCGGGATTCCGATATCGGTTAAGAATATTGATGTATGTTTCAATTAATTTATAATCCCCTAAAGCATCTATAAAATCCCCTTCCCAATTGGTCAGTAAAACATGTTTCAGATGATCGAGCGAGGCATAGTTTATTAAATGTTCTTCGATGGTAGTAGCATGATGGCGCAGGTTGTCATCTTGTTTGCGCTGTTTCCATTCCTCAATCTTTTCAGGACCCAATTCCAGTTTATTTATCCAATTGTCACCGTATTGTTTTTCGAGCGTACGTGCAATAAAGTCACGTAAGCTATTTTCACAATCTTTAAGCGTTTGGTTAATGTCCATTATTAAATTTATAAGTATGGACAAAATACGATATTTTCGAAACCGATTAAAATTTAATAAAAATTGATTTATGACTTTTTGGAAAAGAGGATGGATCCCATCTATAGCTAGTCTTGCGCTGATATGGGTGTCGCTTATCCCCTTGCCTTTTATTGCCGAAATAAAGTTTATACCCATTGATAAAATGGGGCATTTAGTTGCTTTTTTTGTTTTAAGCTTGCTTTATTTGTGGGCTTTTGATCAACGGGATGGTAAAGGGAATTTAAGCCATATAAAAAATTGGATTACTTTTTTAATTGCCTCATTTATTGGAGCATTTATCGAATTGTTACAACACTATTTGCCGGTTAACCGATTTGGGGATTGGATGGATTTTTATTTCGATATTGCAGGTATACTAATCGCCATAATTATTTACCCCATGTTTAAGAGAAAGGTTTTAAGAAGGTTTGGATTAATGCTGGCCGTATTCTCTGTGCTTCAGGTAAATGGGCAAGAGACCTACATCACGTCAATAGAATATCAGAAAGAATTATCTGAGGAATTTGCCAACCCGGAAACCAGCCCCTTGGACTCGGTTGACCTTATAAAATTCAAGGAGCTTGATTTTTTTCCGGTTGATACGACTTTGAGAGTTGAAGCTACGCTGATTAAAGAATCGGACACCCCTTTTTTCGGAATGATAACAACGACTGACCGTAGACCAGAATATAGAAAATGGGCAACCGTAGTTTTTAAATGGGATGGTAACGAATATCAGCTAACCATTTTTCAGAATAAAAAGCTGATGGAAAGCCCGAATTATTTTGATTATTTATTTTTACCGTTTTTGGATTTGACCAATGGTAAAACTACTTATAGCGGTGGAAGGTATATCGATTTAAGGATTCCGGAAGGGGATACTATTATTATTGATTTTAACAAAGCTTTTAATCCATATTGCGCATACAGCCATCATTATTCATGTCCGGTTGTTCCGTCCGAAAACTATTTGGACTTTGAGGTTCGCGCTGGGGTTAAAAAATTCAAATAACCGGTTTTTAGCTTTATAATAATTCCTAAAAAATAGACTGATAAAAAGTGATAGATTTTTTATTTCGGAAACTTTATAATTTACTTTTGAACCGAAAACAACTTCATTAACGAAACCAAGTGATAACAATAAGCCAAATCAAAGAAGAATTGGAAATAGAACTTTCTGGTTCAAAGTCGGAAATGGAATCGAACATGATTATTGCCGAATACAATGATCGCGTCAAAAAATTTGAAGTTGAGGGCGAAGAGGCATATAGGTTGGCTTACGTTGTTCCCTATGATACTACTGATGATTGTGGATGCGGGAAATAATCTGCCCATTTAGTAAAAACCAATCAATCCCTTTATCTAAACTAATCCTCCAGCTCCGAAATCAGCTTTTCGTATTCCTGTTTGGTGATTGCATCCTTGTCTTTAAAATAAAATACGCCACCCCAAGTGTGTACAACCTGTCGGATTACGGTAGCATTCCCATTTTTAACCACTGTTACCTGGTAAATGGTAGCACTCCCTTCTTTTAAAGTTTCACGGAAAATACCATCATTTTTATATTTTTTTTCTTCCTCCTCTTCTGTTTTAATTGGTTCAGATACTTTAGTCGTTTGCTTTTCCAATTTTTCTGGTGTGCTAATTACTATAGGAGTTGGGGTTTTAACTTCAGTGATTACCGGGCTTTCTTTCTTTTCATCTTCCTTCGGTTCGATGTTTGTTTCAGGGCTTTTATAGTCCGGTATTTTAGCACTTAAGTCATTGTTTTCCAGAACAACATCAGTTTCTGCTTTTGTAGCTGATGATATCAGTTCTTTAGCAATTTCAACATCTTCAATCATGACCACCGGATAAACATTTTCGGGTCTTCGATTATGCGCTGCTTCGTATTTAGTCATTGCTTTTTCATACTCTTTTAATTGAAAAAAGGCTAAACCTTCGTCCATCAAGCGAAGATACTCCGGGTCATTTTTAGCTGCTTTTTGCTCTTTTTTACCCAGCTTTATTTTTTGCCTGGGCGATAATTTCGAAAAATCTTTCTGGGCATTCATATTCATGGAAAATAGGAATACACCAAATAATACTGATAGGAGGGTTTTGCAATTCATTTTTATTGATCTGATGAGTTTATCATATGCTTCGCAATGGGTGGAAATATATTATAAACCACTTCTTTTAGCCGGTCATCCCAATCCTGTTTATCGACTGCTTTTTTCATACATCCAAGCCAGGCGACACTTCCCGAGGGTGTAATTTTATGCGGCAAATGCCTTTGGCGCATTTGCGGTGGTCCATAGGTATTTGTATAACGCATCGGACCCCCTAAAAATTGGCTGATAAACATGATTTGCTTCTGTTGTATGATATTGCGTTCGGTTTTTTGGAACAAAGGCAATAATTTTTCATTCGAAAAAACACAATCATAAAAATCATTCAATAACGATTCTATCCCTTTTTCACCAATTACCTGATAAAGTGTTTCTGTCATTAATGTTTATTAAAAGATGCAAAATTATTCAATTTAATTGCAAAATGTGTCCATTGCCATTTCTGAAAACAAGAAGTTATAAACGTAATTTTGGATCATTTTTATAGTTGCCACAACTCCTTTTAAATATAGGAATTTATTAATGTGTGTTAAATTATTCGTTACTGTAAACAATTTGATTTATTTTTATTCGTTCAAAGTGAAGAGGCTTATTTTTCAAGGATGCCAAATTATTTACTGACTTGATGCTAAGTATCTTCAATGTATAAACCAAAAACCAAAAAAAATGAAATTGTTTAAAATCACTTTTTTATTTACAATCGTACTTCTTGTTTCATGTAATCAGGAAGAAAAAGCCGAAATCACCAGGTTATCTATCGAGAATGACGCGCTGAAAATTGAAGCCGCTGAGAAAGATTCGATGATGATGTATATGCTTGATGCATTCAACGAAATTGAGGAAAACCTTACGGAAGTTAGCGAGCGCCAGGAAACCATAAGCTTAAGAACGGATAAAGGAGGCGAAAAGTCAGGAAATTCCAGGCAGCGAATCCTCAGGGACATTGCATATATAAATGCATTAATGGAAGAGAATGATGCTAAACTCGAAGAATTTCAGCAACGGCTGGATAAAGCGAGGGCATCCCAAAAATCAACTTCCGGAAAACTTTCTTCAACCGTTAGGCAAATGGAACAGATGGAAAAACTTATTTTAAATTTAAAGCAGCAAAACGATCAAAAAGCACTTGAAGTTGAGGCTTTAAAAGAGGAATTGATTTCCATGAATTTTGAGTTGGAAAAAGTTTCGATGGCTTATGCCAAAGAGCTTCAAACCACTGAAGAACAAAGGGAGGTGATAAATACCGCTTATTACACCATTGGTACTTTTAAAGAATTGAAAAAAGAACGGGTGTTAACACGGCAGGGCAGTTTTATTGGAATTGGTGGTGCTAAAGCACTTGTTGAGGATTTTGAAAAACAAAATTTTATTGAAATTGACATTACCGAAGTAAACGAAATAAGATTGGACGAAAAAAAGGTTACCCTGGCAACATTTCATCCGGAAGGCAGCTTCGAATTTATTGCCAACGATAAAAAGGTCGAAAAGCTGGTAATCCTTGATCCATCTGAATTCTGGTCGGTTTCTAAATTTTTAGTACTTGTTAAAAAGTAAATTTTGCGTTGCCCTATTTTTCTAATCCCAATTAGCATAATCAAAATATATTGAACCCAACCTCAAAAATAAAAGCTATGAATGCGATTAAATTATTTCTATTCTCAATTATTATTATCTCGTTTTCTTCATGTGGAATTGTTGGTTCTTCAGATGACGATATGAATACTATAGACAGTTTAAGTTCAGTGCTTGCTGAAAAAAGGTCTGAAATCGAAAAAAATCTAAACTTGTTGGATGATATTGATGCAGCATTAAAAGAAGCAAATCCAACCGGAAATATTGAAGTTAAAGATCCTGAAAAAGTAAAAGCTATTGATCAGGAAATTTTAGAAAAGATTAGCGTGCTCAGGAATAAATTGGAAACAGATAACCTTGAAATTGAGAAGTTGAATAGAGACCTGGCTAAAGCAAAGGAATCGGCTGCTTATCGGAAAGACCTGGTGAATAAAATATCGGCCCGAATGGAAGAATATGAAAAAGAGAATGTTTTATTAAAACAACAGATATCACGGGAGACCCAGGACATTAGCAATTTAACAGCCGAACTGGAAGCCCAGGGTATTCAAATAAGCCAACTTCGGGCAACACTGGGGGAATTGAACGACGATATCGTTGAACTTAAAGCCGAATTAGACCTGGGATATTATTTGGTCGGCTCAAAAAAGGAATTAAAACACGATTCGATTATTATAAGAAAAGGAGTTGGTGGAGCTATTACACTCAGCGATAAAATTGATAATACTAAGTTTATAAGACTGAATAAAAGCAGCGATAACACCATTAACCTAACCGGCTTTAAAAAAGTGGAATTGGTACCCGAAAGACCTGAAAATTCTTATAATATTATAACCAAAGACAAAGCGATTGTACAAATAAAAATAACTGACCCCGATACATTTTGGGAGGTTTCGAATTATTTGGTTATCGTGGTTAAATAGCTTTTATAAGCCAAACTTCAGCCTCAGATAAATAACCGAAAGGCTTATTAAACCGGCAATCCCCAGGATCATTAATACCCAACGTATCCAACCTTTGGGGTAAAGGCCTTCTTTATGCAAGCGGTAGGCCACTAAAAAATTGATAACCGACAGCATAGCTGCAGCTAAAAAAGAAACAATTGTAGCAAAATCTACCAGTGCTTTAATATTATCCGAAAAAAACGAAAGAATAATAACGGCACCTATTCCAGAAATAAGGAGCAATGCAATTTCTAGCCTTCGAATGGAACGATCTCTGGGTTTTCCGCGCAAAAACCGGTATCCTTCTGACAGTACCCTGGGGTGGGCATCGAAACCCGTAAGCATTGTGCTTATCATTGTGGCAAATGCAGCAAATGCAATAATAAAATACGACCATGCCCCGAATTGGGCAGTAAAGAGGTTAACAAGCTGTCCGGCAAAATTAACAGGGCTTTTAGAGAAACTCTCGCCCGAACCAAACATTACAATTGCCCCCAGGGTAAGAAACCCAACGGACAACACCATTGTGCCCCAGTAGCCGGCTTTAAAGTCGAACATGGCATCTTTATATTCAGGGATTTTTTTTTCGGCCATTGCCCAGGTCGAATGCCATGCACTCAATTCCATAGGGGCGGGCATCCAACCAATTAAAGCCAGTAAAAAAGCCAGATCTAGCGCATTGTTTAAATCCAGGGGATTGCCTAAATAAAAACTGAATTCACGAGCTTCTGAAAATGCAAGGACAACAGCAATTACAGTAAATACGGTCAATGATAATACCACATATCGTGTAAAAACCTTTAAATATTTATAATGCCCGAAATAAATAACGGTTACAGCAAAAACAGCCATAATAATTATCCAGGTGTTTAACGAAATATTAACAGGGATTAACAGGGTTGCCAGCCCTGCCGTTACCAGTGTTATTGCGCTCACAATTATTAAAAAAGTTGAAAGCATAATCAGTAAAAAGATCACTAAAACGAAGGAATGCAGATCGAGATATCCTTCAAGCAGGTTTTTTTTCTTTTTAGAAGTATAGATCGGGCTTAATTCAAAAAACGGATATTTTATAATGTTGGTGAGTATTACGATTCCAATCAAATAAAAACCAAAAACAGCACCAGCCCGGGTAGATTGTACCAAATGGGAAACACCGATAGCCGCACCTGCATATAAAATACCGGGCCCAAGTTTATTTAAAACGGATTTCAATTGCTTACTATCTGCTAAATGCGGAAATATCCAATATGCCTGCTAAACGAATTTAGATTAATACAATAATTGTTATTTGCGCCCTTCACCCTTGGATGCAGCACTATTGTACTTCATTTGTAAATTCATCCAATATAAGAAACCAACTATACCAACCGCAATAAAAGCATAATTAGGAATGTTGCCCAAACTGGGGAGATAAGTGAAGGTAGCTTCTAAAAAATCGCCGGTTGCATAAATAAAATCTGTAAAAGTCATAATTTATGGTGTAATGATTTGGTTACGGCAAATTAAATAATTATTGTTGAAGGCGAAAAAAATATGCGATGTTAAATTTATTTTTATCCAACCGTTCAACTACAGTTATCATTATTCCGATTGTCCTATTGGTTTTTTGGTTTGGATCTTTTTTTCAGGCACTGCCTGTAAATGCAAATCCAACCTTTGTTTATGCTCTTTTTTACGATGTATTGGCAGCTTATCCGGTTTATAACCGAATTTTTGGTTTTGTTGCCGCTGTTTTTTTAATTTTTTTTATTAACAGGATTTTTAATACAAATGATTTTTACAGCCAAGAAAATGCAGTTCCATCTATCGTGTTGATTATTATGCTAGGTGCGTGGTCGGGATTTCATTTTTTTTCGCCGATTTATATTTCAATGGTTTTTCTTTTAATGGCCATTAACCGGGTGTTAAGGATATATCACCAAAAGGCTGTCTTGCGTGAGTTGTTTGATGCTTCGTTTTTTATTGGGATTGCGGCTTTGTTTCATTACCCGTTAGCGCTGTTTGTCCTTAGTATTTATGGATTTTTATTCATTTCCAGATCTTTTAGTTTTAGGGAAGCTATGTTGCCATTGCTCGGACTGTCTTTACCTTTTTATTTTTTGGGGGTTGCTTTCTTTTATTTTGACATTCAACCTGATTTCTTTAAGTATTCTAATCCAGAAACAATAAAATCTTTGCTCTTTGAAGGTGGTTTGACCCAGCGGTTTTATTTGGTTATCACAGTTATTCTGCTTTCCGTATCGTTATTTTACCTTTTTCGTTTGTTTGAAAGGTCAAAAGTACAGGTGCAGCTCTCCAGAAAATTTTTATTGATTTTCTTTATTAATGGAGTATTGGTTTATTGGGTTTGCTTAGTTTACTATCCGATTATAGAAAGTGCTTTGTTTCTTGTTTTGCCAATGGCGCTAATTATTCCTTTTTTCATTTTCGAGAGCAAACCATTAATTCAAAACCTGGGATTTTATTTTTGGTTGATATCGGCTTTACTGTTCGATTATCTTTTGATATAAACAAATGTTGATCATTTTTGAAATCGGACAATATTAGCTCTTTCCTACACGGCGGATTTAATTAATTTTGTAACGTATTCGTTTAACTATTTTATTATGAAATTTGGCGTTATTACTTTTCCGGGTTCCAATTGTGACATGGACATGGTGTATGCCCTAGAAACCAGTTTGGGCCATGAAGTTGAGCAATTGTGGCATAAGGATAAAGATCTTAAAGGCTGCGATTTTATTATTGTTCCGGGAGGGTTTTCTTATGGTGATTATCTACGGTCGGGCGCAATTGCGCGTTTTTCCCCGATTATGGAAGAAGTTCAGGAACATGCCAAAAATGGCGGATATGTTCTTGGGGTCTGTAACGGTTTCCAGATTTTATGCGAAGCAGGATTATTGCCAGGGGCATTATTGCATAATGATTCGCACAAATTTGTTTGCAAAAACACATTTTTAAAACCCATTTCAAAAACTGCCGTTATGACCAAAGCTTTAAACGGCGACAAAAGCTATACTATTCCAATTGCACATGGTGAAGGTCGGTACTATGCTTCTGAAGATGTTTTAAAAAAATTGGATGCTAATGACCAGATTTTATTTAAATATGTTGATAATGAAGGGGCTGTTACCGAAGCTGCAAATCCGAATGGTTCGGAAATGAACATAGCCGGAATTTGTAACGAAAAAGGAAATGTTTTTGGAATGATGCCGCATCCGGAAAGGGCAGCAAATACGACATTGGGAAATGAAGACGGAAAATCAATACTTGAATCTTTAATAAATTCGATTAAAAACCAATCTATAGAATGAAACCGTATATTGTCGGTATAGCAGGGGGAAGTGCCTCGGGTAAAACTTCTTTTTTAAGGGATTTAAAGGAATATATTTCTACTGATTTAATGACGATTGTTTCGCAGGATAATTATTATCATCCTAAAGAAATGCAATTAAGGGATGAGAATGGGGAAATTAATTTTGATTTGCCCACTTCAATCAACAGGGAACAATTTCATAGCGACCTGGTTAGTTTGATAGAAAATAAATCTGTATCAAAAAAGGAATATACTTTTAACAATAAAGAAGCAGAACCGCAGCTTATTACACTTAGTCCTGCCCCGGTTATAATTATGGAAGGGTTGTTTATTTTTCATTACGAAGAAATCAGGAACTTACTCGACCTCCGGGTTTTTCTGGATGTTAGGGAAGATATAAAGTTGCAACGTCGAATAAAAAGGGATGCTGTAGAACGTGGGTATTGTGAAGAAACCGTACGCTACCAGTGGGATAACCATGTTATGCCTTCGTTTAAAGCATATTTACGCCCCTATCGCGATGATGCCAATATTATTATCACCAACAATTACACGTACGATAAAGGTTTGCTTGTTCTGGCCAACCATTTAAAAATGATGTTGCAAGAAGGAGCGTTTTAGTATCCGGAAAAATCTTTATTATCTCATTGTCTCATTATCACATTAAACCACTACTCAAGGTATTTTAACTGACTGGCGTAAAGGACAATAAAAACCATGGTTATAAAGCCAAAAACAAAAGTTACCCCCAGCGAAAAACTTGAATAACCGCCAAATAGAATTGGTAAACCAAGCATCAGGGACTGTACCCCTGAATAAACCATAAATCCGATTTTTCTTTTTCGGTACATTAAATAAACCCCAATAACACTTATGGCATTAAGCATAAAACGTGCTACCCCATAGTTTACAATGTTTAGGTTAATACTTTCCATAAAAACAAAGGAATCTTCAATCATTTGTTGCGATTCAGGGGTTTCATCTTTTACATTTTCAAAGATTTTTTTAAATGAATCGATGCGTTCTTGCGATGGGGTTGAAAATGCATCCTGCAATCCTGTAAACATAAAGAATGAACTACCGATAAAGCTTAATGTCAGGATTATCCTTAACATAAGCGGTAGTTTGTTTTCAGTTTCTTGCATAAGGTCGGATATCAAGGTTTTTGATAAATGCAATGCTTTTTTCAATCAACGGATAGATGACCAAATCCTCTTCCATAAAAGCTACCGTTTTTCTGTAATCGGCGATTAAATTTTCAAGCAGATCAGAAGTTTTCATCGGCCTTCTGAATTCGATGGCCTGGGCGGCATTTAAAAGCTCAATTGCCAATATCCGTTTGGTGTTTTCAACAATGGTATTGGTTTTGACCGCTGCATTGGCACCCATGCTTACATGGTCTTCCTGTCCATTCGACGAGGTAATACTGTCGGCCGAAGCAGGGGTACATAACTGTTTATTCATACTCACAATCGATGCAGCTGTATATTGTGGGATCATAAACCCTGAATTAAGCCCTGGGTTTTTCACCAAAAATGGTGGTAAATCCCGTTTTCCACCTACCAATTTATAGACCCGGCGTTCCGAAATATTTCCAAGTTCAGCTATCGTTATAGCGAGGTGGTCCATGGCAAGAGCCAGGGGTTGACCGTGAAAATTTCCAGCCGAAATAATCAGGTCTTCATCCGGAAAAAGGGTAGGGTTATCTGTAACAGAATTTATTTCATTTTCGAATACTTCGTAAATATAACCAAAAGCATCGCGGCTGGCGCCATGTACCTGGGGCATGCACCTGAACGAATAAGGGTCCTGGACATGGATTTTGGGTTGGCGGATGATTTCGCTGCCTTCGATAAAAAAGCGGATGTTTTGTGCGGTATTTAACTGTCCCGGGTGTTTTCTGACCCGATGCACCTGGTCGTAAAACGGTTCGATCCGACCGTCGTAAGCTTCCAGTGACAAAGCGCCGATTAAATCGGCCAGGAGCAACAACCGTTCGGCTTTTAAAATGTTTAGTAAACCGATGGCACTCATAAATTGGGTGCCATTTAAAAGGGCGAGCCCTTCTTTCGATTTTAATTTTATCGTTTTAATGTCGGCTAATGCGAACCCCTCTTTCGACGGCATTTTGCGCCCTTTAAACCAAACTTCGCCTTCGCCAATCAGCGGAAGCGCTAAATGTGCCAATGGAGCCAAATCGCCTGAAGCACCGAGCGAACCCTGTTCGAAAACAACAGGAAGAACTTCATTATTATACATTTTAATCAAGGATTCGACTGTAGCTAATTGCACTCCCGAATGGCCATAAGAAAGCCCCTGTATTTTTAAAAGAAGCATGGCTTTTACGGCAAGGTGGGATACTTCGGCACCTGTGCCACAGGCGTGGCTTTTTACCAGGTTTTCCTGCAATTGACCCAACTCATCATCATCGATTGATTTGTTGTAGAGCGAACCAAAACCGGTATTTATTCCATACACCGGCATATCCATTTTTTCTAGTTTTTCATCCAGGTAATTCCGGCATTTAATAATTGCCTTTTTTGCATCCTCAGATAGGGCAAGTTTTATATTTGGGGTTTTAATTACTTCACCAATTCTTTCGATACTGAGGTGGTCGGGACTGATATAGTGGACTTCCATTTCTGCAGTTAATTTAGGACTGCAAAGTTACTATAACAATTATAAATATTATGTTATGATTTACTATTGATTTTGAATTGCAATTTTCTAATTAACATTTCTTTTATATCAATTGAAAATTCTATTTTTTACCAAAAATATATGCGACGGATATTTCCATATTTTGATTCTTGATACTTGCTCCATCATCTGTAAAAGAAGAGATATTCACTAGCCCCAACCAATAAGAAAATGAAAGGGAAAAAGATTTAAATTCTATACCAGCGGCAGGAACAATACCAAAATCAAACCTTTTTAAAAAATCGTCATCGGGATTCGAACCCCAATCGATTTTCTCTTCATTTTTTTCAGTTTGCCCATTAAAATATAGTTCTGTTTTCATTTTTCCACTGAGGCCATATCCGATATATGGTCCGAAAGAAATAAAAATAATCGGCGTACCTACAGGAATATTAACCCTTAAACTAATAGGTAAATCAATATAGGATGTATTAATTTCCGCTTTTACTGTAAAGGTTTGCCCAGAAAAAGAATCTGTTTGTTCAAATTGTGAACCTTTTTTAGAAAACAGTAATCCTGTTTCTATCGAAAGCAACTTACTTAAAGGAATATCTACTATTGCGCCTATATGAAAACCAGTCAGTATTTTAAAATCGTCAAAACCTTCTTCCGAGTTATCAGAGAATTTCATATTCGGGAAACTTACTCCTGCTCTTATAGAATAGTGAACTTGAGCTGTTGATCCTATTACAAAGGAAAGAAAAAACGTAACCGCGATGATTTTGAATATATGCTTCATTTCTTTATTATTTAGTTAATAATTGATGCATAAATATAATCATATTTAGCTTAAAGCAGCCCAAAATGTTTCTTCCCCAATTCAATCAGTTTTTCGGCTTTTTTTCGTGTTTCACTTTCGGCGTAAACCCTTAGCAACGGCTCTGTTCCTGAGGCACGTACCATCAGCCATTCATCGTCGTTAAAGTAAAATTTAAAGCCATCCAATGTTTCGGTAAAGGCAATTTTACGGTCTTCGATTTGTGTTGGGAGTTCTTTTTTTAATCCATTTATAACTTGGTCAATTTTGCTTCTTTCTATATGCAAATCGGCTCGCTGGTAACCAAATTCACCCACTTCATTTGCTATTTCTTTTAAAACGGTTTCGATAGTTGTGTTGTTTTCTATCAGCATCTCCATAATCAACAGAATATTCCATAACCCATCGCGTTCGGGGATATGCCCTTTGGTTGCAATTCCCCCGGCTTCTTCGCCGGCAACCAGCACATCTTCTTTTAGCATTATGGCAGCTGCATGTTTAAACCCGATTTTAACAATTTCGAGGTCGAGATCGCGCTTTTTGCAAAGCGCTTTTATTTTTTGGGTCGATGAAAATCCGGTAACTACTTTACCGCTCAAACCTTTGTATTTGTTCATATACCAGATCAATATCAACATTATGTGGTGCGCGTCTATCACATTTCCGTTCCTATCCATCAGCCCGATGCGGTCGGCATCGCCGTCAACAGCTAATCCCAGTTCATATTTTCCATTCTTCAGTGCGGCTCGCAATGGGAGCAAATTTTTCTCGATGGGCTCGGGCGATGTACCTTTAAAAGTAGGGTCAGGGTCAACCCGCACCATTTTCATTTCGGGGAATAGTTTTTGGATAAAATCCTGGATGGACCCGTTCATCGCATCAAAAACGAAATTTTGTTGGTGTTTTGCTATTTTCTGAATGTTAAAACGATGGATTAAATTGTTGTAGTAAAGTGTTTCAAGGTTTATGCTTTTGTAATTTTCATGTTTATCCAATTGATTAAAATCCTCGTTTGTTGGCATTTCAATCTGGTCGGGAATCAGTGCCACGATTTCGTTTACGGTTTCATCGCTTGCAGGTCCACCAAAGCCCCCTTTAACCTTAAGCCCATTGTAGCTCGGTGGATTATGACTGGCAGTAAAAATTATTCCCAGGGTGCATTTCAACTTTTTAGCTGCGTACGAAACCATAGGAGTTGTGGTAAAATGCGGGTCGAGGAAAACTTTTACCCCTCTTTTTAAAAGTACAATGGCAAGGCTTTCGGCAAATAATGCGCCCGCAAACCGCGTATCGAACCCAATCACCACTTTTGATTCTACTTCTTCTGCTAACCAATCTGCAATTCCGTACCCCACACGGGAAACATTTTCAACGGTAAAATCGCGGGCGATAATGGCACGCCAGCCATCAGTCCCAAATTTTATTTCGTAGCTCTTGTTTTTTGCTTTTATGTAGGCTTTAAGTTTACTCATTATTTAAAAATATTTCATCCTATTAATTAGTTTCATCCTTTACAAAACTAAGTACTTTTTCAATTACTGTTTTATCGCGCAGAATCCGGTTATGCCCTAATCCGGCTGTAATAAAAAAATCAGCTTTGGGCAGTGCTTTTGCCAATGCCTCACCATGGTGAATTGGGGCATCACGGTCATCTTTATCATGAATAATTAAAACAGGGACTTCCGGCGGTGGATCTACCCAATTAAGTGCGGTATAATTGTCAAAAGGTTCTTTAAATTTTTTCAGGAATGCTTTTTTAAGATTCTGAAAAGTAATATCACCGGCACCAATTTTGTTTAATGCCTCTTTCATAATCGCATCCGAAACAGAGGGTGCGCCAATGCTCACTAATTTCTTTATTTCAATTCCGTTTTTATAAGCTAAAAACCCAACTGCGCCACCCAACGAATGGCCGATATAAGCCGCCGGCGAACCCTTTATCCGGCTAAGTTCCTGTAGAGCACTTTCGTATAGTAAAACACTTGACTCGTTGCCTGTCGATTTCCCATGGCCGGGTGCATCAATACCGTAAACCTTGTAGCCATTTTTCACCAATTCCCTGGTGATTTCGTAGAGTTGGGTTGCCCTTCCGGACCAACCATGGTACACCCATACAGCTGGTCCGTCACCCCATTCGTATATAGCAACATCGTATTTTTCAACTGAAATATTGATAATTTTAGCCTGCTCAATTGCTTCTTTTTCGCGATTGGGAGTTTGAAACCGGATGGGTTTTAAAAACAGTTTTAAGGCGAGTTTACCGGCCAGTATTGGACTGATTTTCTCGAGGATTGAAAAAACCTTAGGCAAATACTCCATTGCTTTCGGAACTGCTGGTTTTTTAGTCGCCATTAAAACCGAATTGTTTCCAATACTTCTTCAAGATGATTTAAATGCTCATCGTTAAAATCGAGATGCGTTACAAAGCGAACAGAATCAACACCAAACGGAAAAGCAAGCACCATTTTACCTTCTAGTTTTTCCAGGAAAGAGGCTGGGCTTACCATGTCAGGGTTTAGGTGGAAAATAATAATATTGGTTTCGATGGGAAGAATTTTGGTAACCACCTCCATTTTTTTTAACATTTTACCTATTAATCGGGAACGTTCATGATCGTTTTTCAATAGTTGGATATTGTTATTTAAGGCATAAATTCCAGCTGCTGCGAGGTAACCAGCCTGTCGCATGCCCCCGCCAAAAACTTTGCGAACACGAAGCGATTTTTTAATAAATTCTTTTGATCCAATAAGTACCGAACCAACCGGGGTTCCCAAACCCTTTGAAAGACAAATGGAAATAGAATCGAACATTTGACCATATTCTATTGGTTTTTCTCCGGTTTCAACCAATGCGTTAAACAATCGGGCACCGTCTAAATGCAAACCTAGCTTATTTTTGTTGCATACTTTTCTTATGCGCTTAATTTCTTCAATATCCCATATACTTCCGCCGCCTTTATTTACCGTGTTTTCTATAACAACCAAACTTGAGTTGGCCAGGTAGGTCTGATCGTCCAAAATTGCATTTTCAAGATTTTCTGCTGTAAACCGCCCTTTTCTTCCGTCGAGTAATTTTACCGATGCACCGGAATTAAAGGCAATTCCACCGCCTTCGTAATTATAAATATGCGACAATTTATCGCAAATCACTTCATCGCCGGGCTGGGTATGCACTTTAATGGCAATTTGGTTGGCCATGGTTCCTGAAGGAACAAACAAAGCATCTTCAAGTCCAAAAATTTCAGCCATCATTTTTTGAAGTTGATTTATCGATGGGTCCTCACCAAAAACATCGTCACCAACTTCTGCATTCATCATAGCATTAAGCATCTTTTTGGAGGGCTTCGTAAGAGTATCACTTCTTAAATCTGCAATCATTTGTTATAAATTTATTAGTGCAAAATTAGGATATTTTCATATCCGCTTTGTGATTAATCAAGGTAAACAAACAAAGCTATTTTTTCCTGATTAACATTAAACCATCACGAAAAGGCAGCATCATATTTTCGATGCGGTTATCCACCTGGATTTTATCATTAAAAGCAATGAGTGATTCTGTGTCTTTATCCACTTTGTCGGGTTTTTCAAGCACTTTTCCGCTCCACAAAACATTATCGGCAATAATCCATCCGCCGGGCCTTACCCGGTCGAAAACCAAATCGAAATAATTTGAATAATTGACTTTATCCGCATCAATAAAAACCAGGTCCCAGCTTTTGTCCAGGGTTGGAATGATATCAAGAGCATTTCCGATTATCATTTTAATTTTGTTACCGGCAATTTCTTTACCAAAATATTTTTGGGCAAGCGATTTGTGTTCTTCGTTAATGTCAATGGTATAAAGCAACCCATTTTCATTAAGACCGCGGGCAAGGGCCAATGCACTATAGCCGGTAAAAGTCCCTATTTCAAGAATTCTTTCAGGTTTAATCATTTGGCTGAGCATTGAAAGTAATGCCCCTTGCAAATGGCCCGATAACATTCTGGGGTATGTTTTATTCATCCACGTTTCACGCGTAAGCTCTTTCCATGAGTCTGGTTCAGGGGTAGTATGCAGTTTTGCATAATCTTCAATTGCTTTGTCGATAAAATCCATAGGTTAAAAATAATTTAGTTGCGATAGGTTTTTCGAATCAAAAACCTCGTTGGCAATTTCCAGTAACTCATTGGGGGTAATTTTGTCGATAGCTTCAAAAACTTCAACAATGGAATCTACTTTGTTGTTAAACAGCAGCGACTTTCCCAACGAAAGCATAACATTCGAACCATTCTCTTGTGCCAGGGCTATTTGCCCCTTAATTTGTTTTTTGGCCATGGCCAATTGCAGGCTTCCTATTTTCTTTTCACGGAGTTTTTTTAGCTCCTTTTTAACCAGTTCAATAGATTTTTTAACATTGGATTTATCTGCTCCTATGTAAATCATTATTAAACCGGAATCGGAATATGCCGAATAATGTGATTCGGTATGATAAGCAAGTCCTTTTTTCTCCCGAAGGCTTAAACTTAAACGATTGTTCATGGTTGGCCCACCCAGGATATTGTTTAGCAATACCAGACCTTTTTTATGGGGGTGTGTGTTATTATAAGCCCTGTTTCCTATAATAATATGCGCTTGGTTAGTCTTTTTATTTCTGGTGAGATTAAATGGCTTAACCTGCAATGGTGCAATACGGGTAACACTACCGTTTTTTGAAAGGATGGATGAAAAATATTTCTCGATAATGTTTCTTATGCGCAAAGGCGAGATGCCTCCAACAACGCTAATTACCATTTGGTTAGTGAGGTAAAACTTTTCCTGAAACTTAAAAATGTCTTCCCTTTGGAATTTATTTACAGTTTTGTTTGTTCCCAAAATATTACCCCCAAGCGAATGGCCGATAAATAAACGGGATTCAAAATCATCGAAAATCATTTCGAAAGGATTATCTAAATAAGATTGGATCTCTTCATTTATAACATCCTTTTCCTTTTCAAGTTCTTTCTCTGGAAATACCGAATTAAAGGCAATGTCACAAATTAACTCCAACGAACGTGCAAAATCCTGTTTCAGGCTCGATGCATAAATGCAGGTTTCTTCTTTAGTTGTATAGGCATTAAGTTCGGCACCAACAGCTTCCAACCGGTTTAAAACATGAAAAGCCTTGCGTTTTTTTGTGCCTTTAAAAAGGGCGTGTTCAATAAAATGGGCAAGACCTTCCTTGTCTTTTGATTCATCCCTGGAGCCGGCCCTAATCATTAGCCCAACATGCACAATATTTGATGGGCGGGATTGAAAAATGCACCTTATTCCATTGGGTAATTTGAAAGTAACGAAATTCATAGCCGACAAATATACAATGCGTTAATAAAAAGCGTTTAAAACTTGAATGCTTTTGTTTAAAAACATTTATTTTTCATATTAAATTTGTAGAGCCCAAATAATTAATCGGAACATCTCAATTAATGGGCATAATTTATTTATCAGAAAATAATATTAAGTATGCCACACAATTTAGTTCAATTGTTTTATAATAATCTTGCTAAAGATCACTTGTCATTTTTATTTCAGGGTTCTTATAATGATGATATGACCGAAGGTATTTTGGAATTGACCGAATATAATCTGGAGAATTTCGAAGGTTTGACCAAAATGAAAAAAAAGATTTCGTTTTTAATCGTCGAATGTTTCCAGAATATTGTCAGGCATGGTCAGGTAGGCGAAGAATATGTTATTCCCGAAGGTGTTTTTATTACCCGGAACCGTGGAAATATTAATTATATATCTTCAATTAATTACGTTAGTAATAATGTAGTCGGATCATTAAAAGAGACACTCAACAAGATTAAATCCCTTTCGAAAGATGAATTGAAAGCTGCTTATTTAGAAACATTGGTAGATGTTCCTATGTCGGGAAAAGGTGGTGCAGGACTTGGATTGATCGAAATAGCCAGAAAATCGACTTTACCACTGATTTTTGAATTTGAAAAAGTAGATGAAAACCTTTCGTTGTTTTATTTTCTGGTAAGAATGGAAAACGACTTGTTTCCCGAATCCAAAAATGATTCTATGTCCCTTGGGCTGGATTCGTTTAAAGAATTTTATAGTTTGGTCAAAGAAACCAACACTATGATGGTTTATAAAGGTGATTTTGCTAAAGCATCGATTCTTCCTATCCTCAAAATATTTGAAGATTCCATTCAAAACCTCGATGGAAACATCAATATTAAAAAAAGGGTTTACATTATAATGGTCGAATTACTCGAAAACATTTCTGATCATGCCGTTGAACTTAATGTGGAGAACCAAGAATTAAAAGAAGGGATTTTTATCCTTGGCAGAAAAGACAATATGTACACGATATCGACGGGGAATAAAGTTGATAACGAACAGGTGTCAAAGATAAAGGCATATATTGAGTCTTTAAACCAATTGAACTATAGCGAGCTTCGAAAGCTATATGTAAAAAACCTAAGAAAGACTAAAAATGTTGATTCGGGATTCGATGGGTTGGGATTAATCGATATTGTAAGCGAAAGTTCGGACAACATCAATTTTGAATTTAAAAAACTTAATAAACAGCAAACTTTTTTCTCGATAAGTGTACAGATATAGATTAACTGATTAAATACTTAAGTAAGTCGGTTGAAGTTACAATACCAACCAAATAATCCCCATTAACTACCGGAAGTGCGTGGAATTCATGTTTGGTTAATATCGTACCGGCTTTTT
>Ga0164313_10000836_pt1 | contig 26053 bp, 21 predicted proteins | sample GuaBasSedimGuay4_FD_113735 | JGI IMG/M metagenome (GOLD analysis project Ga0164313, IMG submission 113735) | Subseafloor sediment microbial communities from Guaymas Basin, Gulf of California, Mexico - Guay4, Core 4569-4, 0-3 cm | ecosystem: Environmental > Aquatic > Marine > Hydrothermal vents... | reverse complement strand
TCGTGCTCGTCACGGGCCACACAGTAGCCGTGGGAGAGCAGGAGATCGCAACAGCGGTCAGAACCGCGCGGAGAGTCAGTCTCGATTCGATTCACGGACGGCCATTATAGGCCGCGCCGGGTTAGGCTTGGGGCGTGAGTCCGAATCAGTCCTCCGCTCCCTTCGACGATGCCGCCACCGACTATGACGCGAGCTTTACCGACACCGCCGTCGGGCGAGTGCATCGGTCGGCCGTGTGGCGTCACCTCGAAGCCGTTCTCGAGCCCTCGTCGAGGATCCTCGAGCTCGGCTGCGGCACCGGCGAGGACGCACTCTGGCTCGCACGGGTCGGTCACCGGGTGGTCGCCACGGATGCTTCGGCGGCCATGCTCGATCAGGCGCGACACAAGATCGAGGTCGCGGGCCTCACCGATCGGGTGGAGTTCACGCAGCTCGATCTCGGAGCGATGGATGGCGAAACCGAGCCCAACGCCGCTCCCTTCGACGCGGTCTTCTCAGATTTCGGTGCCCTCAACTGCATCGAGGATTGCTCGATCCTCGCCGAGACCCTCCACCGGTGGGTCCGACCGGGAGGGCGAGCGGTCTTTGTTGTTATGGGGCCCTTCTGCCTCTGGGAAACCGGTTGGCACAGCCTGCGTCTGCGGCCCCGAATCGCCACTCGCAGGTGGCGCGACGGGCGGGAAGCGAGCGTGGGCGAGGATCGTTCGGTGCGGGTCTGGTACCCCTCTTCCAACAAACTGAAACGTCAGCTCGCCCCGTTCTTCCGGGCCCGCGAGACACGCGCCATCGGGGCCCTGGTCCCACCCGTCGATTCGGCGGCGTTCATCCGGAACCACCCGAGGCTCCTGCATCGGCTCGACTCGCTCGACCGGCGCTGGGGCCACCGACTTTCGGCCATTTCCGACCACTATCTGCTGTCCCTCGAGAGGGTGGATGATGTCACGAGTTGAGTTTTCCTGGGTCTGTCCCGAGTGCCGAACCCCCCTGGTCAAAGGGGATGACGAGCGACTACGGTGTCCCGACCACGGGCACGAGTATCCGATGGTGGACGGCATCCCTCGGCTCATCACCGACCAACGTCTCGAGGGCTACCGGCGTTTTCTCGACGAGTACGAGACCATCCGCCAGGCCGAGGACCGCGGCGTCACCGATGCGGCGAGCTACCGCGCACTGCCCTTTGCTGATCTCGACGGCCATCATCGCGAAGAGTGGAGGATCCGAGCCGCCTCCTTCCACGCGTTGATGGAGCTGGTGGTGGCGCCCATGGCCAAGGAAGCGAGCGGACCGCTGACCATTGCCGATCTCGGCGCCGGCACCACCTGGATGTCCCGCCGCTTGGCGCTCGCGGACCACCGGGTGGTGGCGGTGGACCTCCACACCAACCCCACCGACGGGCTCGGCGCCAGAAGGCACTCAGAACATGAATTCGACGCCGTACAGGCCGAGTTCGACCGTCTACCCATCCCCGATGGGGTCTGCGACCTCGCCATCTTCAACGGCGCCCTCCACTACTCGACGGATCCGGCGGCGACCTTGGAAGAGGCTCTCAGGATCCTTGGTCCCGGCGGCGCGGTGGTCATCCTCGACAGCCCGGTCTACCGATCGGAAGCCGCCGGGCGCGAGATGGTAGCGGATCGCCAGAATGCCTTTCGAGAGCAGTTCGGCTTTGCCTCTGACTCCATCAACTTTCGTGGTTTCCTGACGTTTTCAGAGCTCGAAGAGCTCGCCGGAGTCCTCGATCTCGAGTGGCGCTGCCACCGGCCGTACTTCGGCTTCCGCTGGGCCCTCCGGCCCCTGTGGTCGGCCATCCGCCGACGCCGAGAGCCGGCCACCTTCCTCATCTCCTGGGCGCACAAACCGCACCAGAGCTGAGCGGCGAGTTCATCGCGGCCTTCGCACCGATCGGTAGAGCGCGGCCAAAGCGTCCGCGGTCTCGTCCTCAGAGTGCACCGTCACCGCCTCGGTCCCCGGTGGATGATCGAGTGTTTTCTCGATTGCCGAAGAAAAACCATCCGAGGCTTCACAGAGCTTCCACCGGTCGGAGGCACGGGCCGCTCCCACCGGGCGTGACACCACAGCCATCCCGTTGGCCAGAGCTTCGGAGAAGACGAATCCGGAACTCTCATATCGCGCGGGGTGGACCAGGATCTTCGACCGACGCATGCTCTCGAGGACCTGTTTCCGCGACAGCTGTCCTTCGAGGAAGAAACAATCGCCAAGACCGAGTTCACGGACAAGGCCCTCCAGGCGTCGGCGTTGCAGTCCATCACCGATGAGAACGGTCCGACACTCGCGCCCCATCCTCTGAAGCTCGGCCGCCGTGCGGACCAGAACGGTAAAATCCTTGTTCTCGGTCAGCGAACCGACCCCGAGCAGATCAATGGGACGATCGTTCCACGCCGGTGGGTCCCCCCGCTCCGGATCCAGCCCCCACGGGATGACTTCGGCCGGGAGGCCCCGGCTGAGCATGAGCTCATCGGCGGAGCGTTGAGAAACGGCGGTCAGTCGCACTCCGTCGAGGGGCAGGAACTTGAGCCAGCGATTGGTCGGCCGAGCGTCCTGACCCATCACCGTCGCGACCACGGGCAGCCCCAACCGACGGCCGATCCACCACCCCAGCATGGTGGTGTCTCCGAGCCACAGAGCGTGGATCATGTCGATGGAATCTTCGCGGTGGCGCCGGCTCAGGATCCTCGCTGCACGGGCCAGGGCGGGCAGACGCAGGGGCAGGGGACGATTGGCGGCCCCGACGGGAAGGACCTCCATCTCGTGCCAGGTGTATGGCCGGCGATTGTCGGGATAATGGAGGGCCACCACGGTGATGCGGAGATCCGGGTGACGCCTCCGCAACCGCCTGAGGGCGATCTGGAGCGGAGGAATACATGAGGTGTCCGCCTCGTCCCGCGGGAAACCCGGGGTGATGAGGGCGATGCGCCGTCTGCCGGTCATCCCGCCTCAGAAGGCGCTGCAACAGCGCGAGCACGCCGGCAGCAGACCACCGGCGCGGTTGAGGGTCCTGCGGAAACGCGCGAGCTCCGATGAGTTCCAGATTTCGGGCAGGCTCTCCTTGGAGATGTTGCCGACCGTGAGCTCGTAGCACCGGCCGTGGGCAGGGTTGACTCTTCCGTCGGACTTGATCATGAGCGTCCTGAAGGCGTCACCGCAGCTCGAACCGATGAACTCGCCGGGTCTGCGGAAAAACCGGTGGAGATCCTCCCGAGTCTTCAGATCGGGGGAGAAACTCACCGGGAACGGCCACCGCCGGCGGCGGATCTCCTCGATCTCGAGCCGGAGGCTCTCGAGCTCGATCTGGTCGGGATCGAAGGGGCCGAGGTTGGACGTCGTGGCTGGATAGCGTCGGCCATAGCCGGCGTTGTGTATCCGGACCACCTCGTCAGTGGTGAAGTTGGGGTGCATGAACCCGATCCGGGTGAAGGGCAGCTCCGACAGCAGCTCGAGAAACGCCACGAGGTGCCCCTGGTTCCAGGCCGTGATGACGCAGAACACCGAGACCTCGGGTCGAGGGGCGGCCGCCAGGAGCCTGTCGATCCCGCCGAGGGCGCGATCGAACGCCCCCTCGCGGCCGCGGATCCGGTCGTGGATTGTCGGTGGGCCGTCGAGGGAGATAAAGAACTCGCCGAGACCTGCGGCGGCCAGTTCGGCCGCAGTTCGCCTGAGAGTCAGACCGTTGCTGGTGACGGCGGTGGCAAGGCCATTCGCGGTGGCGAGGGCTACCGCCTCGACGAGATGGGGGTAGATCAGGGGCTCGGTGAAGGCAAAACCGAGGCGGGTTCGGGGAAAGAACCTTTTTGTCTGGTCGACGATGCGCTCCATCAGCTCCATGGGCATGTCCCGTGGCGATGACCCGAGGAGGTTGCGGGCGAAGTTGGTGTCGGTCGCCGCCTGACCCACATCGCACATCCGGCAGTGGAGGTTGCAGACATTGTTGACCCCGAGGACCAACCATTCGGGTCCGTGGAACAGCCGACCTGGTAACAATCGACGGTTGGCTTGGCGCAAACCTGATCCGAGGGTCGAGATCACCCGGGTGGCCATGCCCGGGCTGCCGGTGAACGACTCGGATCCCCCGGTCTCCGGACCTGTCATGATCGCTCGAGCCGGCGCAGCCGGATGCCGTCGATCAGCGACATGGGCAGATAGTAGACGGTGGCCAGGGCGGTCCGCAGCTCCTTGCGATTCGCCCGCCATGGTGTTCTGATCAGGCGCCCGATGCTTTGAAAGCCGCGTTTTCGCTGAAAGATCTTGTGAACATAGCGGTGGAGCCGTTTATAAAACGCCGGTTGGAAGGTCGAGCGATACATGAGATCGAGATCATCGGACTCGGTCCAGTTGGTCTTGTCGGTCAGCTGTGAGACCACCAGGTCATAGAATGGCGTCCCCGGGAGTGGGTATGAGACCGAGATCCCGATCTCGTCGGGCATGAGATCGAGGACCATTTGGATGGTCTTGTCGATGTCTGAACGGGTTTCACCGAGATAGCCGAACTGGAGAAAGAAGGCGACCCGGACGCCGTGGCTCTGGAGCCGCCGCGTCGCGTCGTAGATCTGCTCGATGGTGACACCCTTGTTCATGGCGTCGACGATGTTCTGTGACCCCGATTCGGCGCCGATCCACGCGGTCTCGAGACCGGCGCGGGCGAGATCGGCGGCGACACCCTCGCGGAGGACGGAGTCCACCCGAGCCTGCATGGTGAAACTGAACTCGAGCCCGGCGGCCTCGACCAGATCGGCGAAACGCCGGGTCCACTCGGGTCTCAGACCGAAGATATCGTCGCAGAACCAGATGTGCTCGAACGCGTGATCCCGGCGCAGATGTTCGAGATCCGCCACCATCCGTTCCGGCGAATGGACGACGTACTGCGAGCCCCAGATGGGCTTGGCACACCACGAGCACGAGTAGGGACACCCCCTCGACGAAACCAGGTTGAGTGACCACCGGCCCCAGCGTTTCCGCCATGCCGTCTCATACGGCGCCAGGTCGACAAGATCCCACGCCGGCCGCGGCAGCGCATCCGCATCGCGGATGGTCGGCCTCTTGGCAGTCTGAACCAATTCGCCGTCATCAAGCAGGGCAAGCCCCGCAATTTCGCCAAGATCGTCGCTCCCCCGAGCCCACGCCTCGACGACCTCGACCAGGGCGGCCTCTCCCTCCCCGAGGATCACGGCGTCGGCGCCGCGCTCGAGATAGCGTTGGCGGTGATCGGTGGCATCAGAACCGCAGACCACCACCCGGCAGCCATGGTCCCTGGCTCTTCGAATCATCTCGAAGGCCACATCCTGCATCTTCGACAGACACATTTTTGTCAGATAGTTGAAGCTGTCGTCATAGATGACGAAGACCTCTGGCGCCCGACTGTCGAGCACCCCGTCGACGGTCTCGGGCCCTTCGGCGAACATGGTGTCGTGCAGCGCGACCTCGTGCCCCACCTCGCGGAGACACGCCATGGCGTAGAGCGTCGCCAGAGGTGGAAACGGAGTCTGGCCCTCCCACTGTTTGCGGTCCAGGCGCAGGAAGTACGAGTGGCTGAAGAGCACCTTCACGGCGACCCGCTCCCCGGGTTCGAGATCGTGACGCCGTGGTGCAGCTCGAAGGCGGCGATTTCATCGGCGAGACGTCGCAGTACCCGCTCGCTAAAAGCCCTGGGGTGGTGTTTGGAGGCGTGTTTCTCGGATCGCAGCGCGACGTCGTGTTGGATCTCGAGGTGGCGATAGCGCCGCTCGTTGCGGCGGCTGATGACCCGATGGCTCCACCCGTCGAGCCATCGCCCGACAAAACCACCGGTGCAGACCTCAGCCACCGTCTTGACGAAGCTGCGCGGAAGCGGCGCACCCGCGTTCGAGCACCGGAGCCAGTTCGGAAAGTAGTCCGCGATCCACGAGTTGGCCGCGAGAAAACGATCGTGGATCGACCGGTTGACCGTCGGCAGCAACCAAGCGACTTCGGTGGCCGTGAAGAGATCGCGATCGGGGATCTCGAGGTGGTCTTCCGCGAGAAGGTAGTTGATGCAGAACCGGTGGTGCGAGTTGAGCAGGAAGACCTTCTTGAAGCCCATGAGCACTAGACGGCAGAGCCAGACCCGCCCGGGTTCGGTGAAGACCAGATAGTCGAGGTCGTCGCCTTCCTTCATTACCCCCTTGGACAGGGTTCCGCTGACGGCGACACCGCGGACATGGGGGAAGCGAGCGATGAAACCCGACCACCGCGCGGCCCTGGGCAGCTCGGTCCGCGCTCGTTCTTCATCGGCACGGCGTTCGTCCACATGGGAGTCGTCGCCGATGAAGTAATAGCCGCGATCGAGACCGATCATCCCGGCTGCCAGAAGCTCCTTGAGCTCTATTTCGAGTTCGGCCGCATCGTTCCACCGCACCGGCGAGAAACGATGGAGCTCGTCGACCGACAGGGGGAATTCGAAGATGTGGTAGTACATCAGGGTGCGCACCACACCTTGTTGGCCTGCGGAAAGCTCGGGCTGGATCACAGCTGGGGCGGTTCGATTGATCGCTCTTCTCCCGGGTTCACTCACGATCAACGGATCGTGGAAGTTTCGATTTGGTTCGAAATCACCGGATGATTCTAGCCGTGTCGAGCCGAGACTTCCATGACCACGGCCACACCCTCCCGATCCGTCGTGGTTCGAGGCTCCTGGTTCCACCGCCACAGGGTGCTGACCCTCCTCGTGGCCAACGTCGCGTTCCTGACATCCATCTTTGTGGTGCTGGAGGCGGCCTATTGGGGCCAGTGGATCGATTTTCACCGGGCCGACCTCGCCGCATCCAACCCCCCTGGAATCCTGGTTCCCGATTCTCGACCGACCATCCTCGTCCTGGGCGACAGCTTCAGCGTCGGGCGGGACAACTGGCCGACCCACCTGCAGGAGCTTCTCGGTCCTGATACCCACGTCGTCAACTCAGGCGTGGGTGGCACGACCATCCGTCAGATGCGGATCATCGCCGACGGGAGAATTCAGCGGTTCAACCCGAGTCTGGTGATCTGTCAGATCTACACCGGCAACGATCTCGTCGATCTTCGACACCCGGTCGCTTCCGGACAGATCGGCCGGTTCCGCAAGCTCTACTGGTCGGTGACCGATCACGGCTGGCTCTTGCCCTGGTACCTCAACACCCGACTCCGCCAGACCATCGACCGATGGTCGCGGAATCGAATGTCGGACCCCACCGAGATGGAACGGATCATCGCCGAGATGGAGGCCGGGCCGTTCTCCCCCGCGGACTACAGCCCGCGTAGCGCCGCGCTGCTGGCCGCATCGCCGACCCTCATCGCTGATCAGATCGCGGTGGCCGACGAGATGGCGGGAGCGTGGTCGATCTACGAAGGCGAACTCGATCGACTCGCGGCGCTCTGCAACGCCCATGGAGTTCCCCTGCTGCTCGTCGTGGTGCCCCACTGCGCCCAGGTCCACCCGAGATACGCGGATCGATTCCGCGCCCTCGGTGCGATGTTCCCCGATCCCGCTGCCTTGACCATGGACGAGTCGATCTTTGTAACGCGGTTGAAAGCCGTCGCAGCCCGCTCTCCCGGGGTCGAGGTCTTCGATGCCCTCCCCTCGCTGCGGAAGCAGGAAGGGGAGGGCGTCGAGCTGTATTTCGCAAACGATCCCCACCTCAACCAAACGGGCCGGCGGGTTCTGGCTGATGCCATCGCGACCACGCTGGAATCGCGATAGGCTTGCTCGGATGTCAACCGACCCATCCGTCTCCGTCATCATCCCGGTCTTTCGTGGAGAGTTGACCCTACCCCGGCTCCTGATGTCAATCCGCGCACAACGGCCGCCGTGCGACGAGCTCATCATCCTCGAAACCGACCCCACTCCCGAGATCGCGGCCCTCGCCAGGTCAGCCGGAGCCCAGTACGTCGAGATCGACGGCGGCTCCTTTGACCATGCGGGAACCCGCTCGGCGGCGGCTCGTCGCGCATCCGGTGACATCCTCGTCTTTCTCACCCAGGATGTCATCCTTCGGGACGAGTCCACTCTGACAAACCTCGTGGGTTCTCTCTGGAACAACATCGAGGTCGGCGCCGCCTATGGCCGGCAGATCCCCGATGAGGGCGCCGATCCGGTGGCGGCAGTCAAACGGCTCTTCAATTATCCCGACCACTCCCACACCAAGAGCGCCGCCGACCGGACCCGGCTCGGTCTTCGAACACCGTTCATCTCAAATGCCTTCGCCGCCTACCGTAGATCCGCCCTCGAGGAGATCGGCTGGTTCGGCCGTCGTGAGCTGATCTGCGAGGACTTCCGCGCCGGTGCGGTGTTGCTCTCAAACGGTTGGCGCATCCGATACGAGGCTGAGGCTGTGGTCCACCATACCCACCATTTCAGTTTCGGCGCCGAGTTCCGACGCTACTTTGACATCGGCGTCGCCCACCACCGCCACCGGTGGATCCTCGACCGATTCGGCAGTTCGGATCGCGAAGGGCTGCGCTATCTCGGGGTCGGCCTGGACCATCTCAAGCGTCGCGGCCGATGGCTCGAGATTCCGGACTTCCTGCTTCGGGGCCTCACCGGTCGGATGGCCTATCTCCTCGGCCGGAACCATGGACGGATCCCACGCTCATGGCGCCGTTCCTTGTCATCGTTCCCGGAATGGTGGGACCGACCCGACGTGGATCAGCGCCGACCCTGAAGAGCGAGAGACCGGCGTGGGTGGCGTTCAGCTCGACACCCGGATGTCGCTGCAGTTCCTCAATACCGGCCGGCGGCGAACGCCCCTGCCACTGAGCATCGGTGTTTTCTCGATTGATGAGAAGACAGGGGTAGCCGGGGGGGAAGGGGAATGGTGGCGGTGGAAAGACCGGTGACCCATCCTCCACCAACGACTCCAGGACATAACCAAAATAGGCATAGGCATCCTGGCCGATGACACGATGGGTTCACGATTGTCGTTATCCAAGTAGAATCGCCCGATGATGAATCTGGAGCTTCCGCCACCCGGAGAACTCCGTTGACGGACCCCACACTCGAGTTCACCGCCGATCGGGCGGCCCGCCTCGCCGCCGAGGGATGGGGGCTCGACGTCCGCGCCGAGGCCCTGGCCGGCGAGTTCGACCTCAACTTCCTCATTCAAGCCGAAAACAGGGATCGGTACGTCCTCAAGGTCTCGCCCGTCGACGCCGATCGGGAGTCCCTCGAGTGTCAGATCGCGGTGCTGAGACATCTTCGGGAAAGTCCGGTGGCCAGTCTGGTTCAGCGGGCGGTGCCGACCGTGACCGGGAGCGATCTCCTCGAGGCGAAGGACGACGACGGCCAGCCCCGTTGGGTCCGGTTGGTTTCCTACCTCGAAGGGATCCCCCTCGTCGAGCTCGACCGACGTCCGCCACGACTGCTTGAAGAAATCGGGGCGACCATTGCCCGCCTCGACCTCGCGCTGCGGGGTTTCGACAACCCTGGCACCCGGCGGCCACTGCTGTGGGACCTGACAGCTATGCCGAGGTTGCGGCGTTTTGCCGGGTTCATCGCCGATTCCGCGAGGCGGGAGCTGATCGAAAGCCGGATCGAGCGCTTCGACCGGGTGGTCGCCCCGCGACTTGGAGAGCTCGAATACGGGGTCATCCACAACGACGCTAACGACCGTAACCTGCTGGTGAAAATCGAAGACGACGGCGCACCGAGACTCGGCGGCGTCATCGACTTCGGCGACATGCTCCACACCGCGATCATCGCCGAGCTCGCCATTGCCACCGCCTACCTCATGCTCGACCGCGACGATCCGCTGGCCGCAGCCACGAGTGTCGTCCGGGGCTACCAGACTGTGCGTCCCCTGACCGCACCCGAACGCGAGCTCCTCCCCGAACTCGTGATCGCACGACTGGTCTCAAGCGTGCTCATGTCGGCCCACGGCCGGCACCGCGACCCAGGCAACACCTATCTCCAGATCTCCGAAGCGCCGGTGTGGCGACTGCTCGAAAGGATGACCATGATCGAAGACAGCAGGATTCGCGATGCGGTGGAGAAGGGGTGCCGCAGCACAACGACCCTGTCGCGGAGCGCCGATGAGATCCTTGCTATCCGCCGGCATCACATCGGGCGCAACCTCAGCGTCTCCTACAGTGAGCCGCTCAAGATCGTTCGCGGCGAGGGCCAGTACCTTTACGATCATCAGGGTCGGCGATTCCTCGACCTGGTCAACAACGTCTGTCACGTGGGACATTGTCACCCGCACGTGGTCGCCGCCGGTCAACGACAGATGGCCGAACTCAACACCAACACCCGCTATCTTCACGACCACCTCGCGGAGTACGCCCTCAGACTCACCGATGCCTTTCCCGATCCGTTGAGCGTGTGTTTCTTCGTTTGCACCGGCACCGAAGCCAACGATCTGGCGCTCCGGTTGGCGCGAACCCACACCGGGACCCGCGAGATCATCGTCCTCGAACATGCCTACCACGGTCACTCTCCCTCGCTCGTCGAGATCGGCACCTACAAGTGCGAGGGTCCGGGGGGTGAAGGGCTCGCCGAGCACGCCCACAAGGCGCCGATTCCCGATGCCTACCGGGGAACCCACCGCGGCCCCGACGCCGGCGCCCGGTACGCCGACGAGGTCCGGAAAATGGTTGCCACGCTGTCTGCGGCCGACCGGCCACCGGGCGCCTTCATGGCCGAGAGCCTCATCGGCTGCGGTGGTCAGGTGATCCCGGCCGAGGGTTTCATGGCCGGCGCCTTTAACGCCGTGCGCTCGGCTGGTGGCGTCTGTATCGCGGACGAGGTCCAGGTGGGTTTCGGTCGCGCCGGCAGTCACTTCTGGGCCTTCGAAGCCCTGGGGGTCATCCCCGACATCGTGACCCTGGGCAAACCCATCGGCAATGGCCACCCCATGGCGGCGGTGGTGACGACCCCGGAAATTGCCGAGTCGTTCTTCACCGGGATGGAGTACTTCAATACCTTCGGCGGCAACCCGGTCTCCTGCGCCATCGGGCTCGCGGTGCTCGATGTCATCGAATCAGAGGATCTGCAGGAGCACGCCAGGGTGCTCGGTGAACAGTTCCTCGATGGCTTCCGCGACATGGCGCCCCGCCACCGGCTCATGGGTGATGTCCGAGTGCTCGGGCTCTTCCTTGGGGTCGAACTCGTCCGAGATCACTCAACCCTCGAACCCGCCGATACCGAGGCGTCGAGGGTGATCGACGCCATGCGCGACCGCGGCTTCCTGCTCTCCACCGACGGTCCCCTCCACAACGTGCTCAAAATCAAACCACCCATGGTGCTGAGTTCCGGTGATGTGGCGGCGGTGCTCGAAAACATCGATGACGTTCTGACCGAGATCGAGGCTGGACCATGATTGATCAGGTGAACGAGGCACGGAACCGCATCAAGGACCACATCCGTCTCACCGATTGCCGACGATCGGCCTCCCTGAGCGAGACCGCGCGGGCCGAAGTGTGGCTCAAGCTGGAGAACACCCAGCTCAGCGGCTCATTCAAACTCCGTGGAGTCATGAACAAGCTCCTCTCCCTCTCGGCCGATGACCGGAGTCGTCAGCTGGTCGCAGCTTCAACCGGAAACCACGGCGCGGCCTTTGCCCACGGGGTCACCGAGCTCGGTCTCGAGGGCCTGCTCTTTCTCCCCACGAAAGCCTCGGCGAAAAAACTCGCCGCCATCGAGACATCGGGCATCCCATTCGAGCTGGTGGGGGACGACTGTGTCGAAACCGAGAACCACGCCCACGAATTCGCCGTGAAGAACGGGTGCACCTGGGTCTCGCCCTACAACGACCCCGCCATCGTCGCCGGTCAGGGCACCATCGGTGCCGACATCATCGAACAGATCGATGGCCTGGACGCGGTGCTGATCCCTGTGGGCGGCGGTGGGCTGGCGGGGGGAATCGCCGCGTTTCTCAAGACGGTCGATCCCTCCATCGAGATCATCGGTTGCGAACCTGAGGCCTCGGCGGTGATGGCCGAGTCGGTGGCCGCGGGTAAGATCGTCGAGATGGAGAGCCTGCCCACCCTTTCAGATGCCACCGCCGGTGGAATCGAGGAGGGCTCCATCACCTTCGATCTCTGCCGCGATCACGTGGACCGGTGGGAGCGGGTCGACGAGGACGAGATCGCCAACGCCATTCGCTTCTTGGTCGAGAACGAGGAGATGGTCGTCGAGGGCGGTGCCGCACTCCCTGTTGCGGTGATGCTCCAACGACCCGAAGTCCTCGTGGGCAAAACGGTTGCCCTCGTCATCTCCGGTTCCAAGATCGACGACGCCGTCCTGGCGGAGATCATGGGTCGTTAGGACCGTGCATCGCATTTGAAACACAAAGGACACGAAGACCACAAAGAGCCATCGCAAAGACCATCACATGATTGAGTGGGTCCCGCGCTCTTGAGGGTCAGTGGTTCACCGCAAAACTCCCTGTCGTTCCTGAGTATCGCGCTCTCGTTCGGCTCGCGTCTCCGGCACCGGACGGATCCTCGCCGCCACGAGGTCCAACTCAAAAATTGTGATGGCTTTGTGTTCTATGCGATGGATGAGCTTTGTGTGCTTTGTGTTTCAAAAACACCGCTCTCGAACCGCCACCGTTGCCACGTCAGTCGGAGCGCCTTCACGCAGGCCTCGCCCGTGGAGGTTTGTGGTTAGCCTCTGACTTTGAGGGCCTCGAGCAACCGTGTGTGGAAAGCGTCGAAACTCCCCGATGAACAGCCCACGACCACATCTCCTTCTCGGAGATGCGGTAGGAGGACCTCAACGGGATCGTCATCCGGCCCGGGCATCACCGATTGAACCCCCCGTGCCGCGAGCTCGCTCGCGAGGCGGTCCCGGTCGAGGATCTCGTCCTCGGCGAGTCGCCCACTGTGAAATGGTGCTGCAACGAGCGCGAGATCAGCGCCGGACAGGGCCTCGGTGTAGGCGGCCCCAAAATCGCGGCGAGCGGCGGTCAGCGACCGCGGTTCGAATGCGATCACCAGACGGCGCTCCGGCCACCGTTGCCGAGCCGCCAAAATGGTCACCCCGAGGGCCGTGGGATGGTGGGCGAAGTCGTCGATGACCAGTACGTCGGCCGCCTCGCCACGCTCCTCCATCCGTCGGGCGACCCCGGGGAACCGGGCGAGGGCCTCCAGAGCTGCCCCGTGAGGGACTCCGACCGTGAGAGCGGCTGCCAGTGCCATGGCGGCGTTCTGGGCATTGTGCTCACCGGCCAGCGGCAGACTCATGGTCATGGTCTCACCGCGCCAGACGAGGTCGGCGACTCCCCCCCGCGCCGAGGGGGCCCAGCCGCTCATCTGAAGATGGTGGTCCTTGCCGGGACCCACCGTCACCACCGGCGCGGTGGCGTCCCGGATGGCCGCAAGGGTCTGATCACTCCATGCGTTGACAACCACCGCACCCGCTTTGGGCACCTGGGCCGCACCGGCGCGAAAGGCGGTCATGACGGCGTCGAGGCTCGGATAGAGATCGGCGTGGTCAAACTCCACCGGCCCGAGGATGAAGAGGTGGGGCCGATAGTGGAGAAACTTGGGACCCCGGTCGAAGAAGGCGGTGTTGTACTCATCTCCCTCGATGACCATCCATGGACCGTTTCCGAGTCGAAAACCACGGGGGTTCCAACCCGGCAGGCCACCGACGAGATAACTCGGGTCGGTCTCGCTGTGTTCGAGGATCCAGGCCAGCAGCGATGATGTGGTGGTCTTGCCGTGGGTCCCGGCGACCACCAGCGAAGATTGACCCCGGGCAAGGGCGTAGTGAGCCACCGCTTCGGCCTGGGAGAGAAAGGGCAGACCGCGCTCGATGACGGCGGTCACCTCCGGGTTGGTGCGCGGGACAGCATTGCCGATGATGACCCGGTCGATACCCTCGGGAATCTTCTCCGGATCCCAGCCGATGCGCACCGGGATCTCGAGCTCTTCGAGGAGGGTGCTCATGGGTGGGTAGAGACCGCTGTCCACACCCTCAACCCGATGACCCGCGGCCTGGAGCAAGCCGGCGAGGGGGGCCATTGCGGTGCCCCCGATGGGCAGAAAATAGAGCCGCTCCTGTTTTGGGTAAATGTCTTGCAACTCTTCGTCCTCCCGGGTTGCAGGTCGATGGACAGGTTCCTACGATTGTCCCTTGTTGGAAGGAAGACCACAAGGAGGCCTTCGATGCTCAGAACCAAAGTGACAACCCTGGTGCTCGCAGCGCTGATCATGACCACCGGGATGGCGATCGCACAGAACGAGAGCGGCCCGGTAATGAACGTGCCGTCAAAGATCATTGACGCAGGCACCGTTTCGCAGGGCGTGATTGTTGATGCCGTCTTCGACCTCGTCAACGAGGGAGATGCCAAACTGACGGTGAAAGCGGTTCGGCCGACCTGCGGTTGCACCGTGGCCGACTTCGACCGGGAGATCGCCGCCGGAACCACCGGTCACGTCACCGCGAAACTCGACACCAAGGACTTCGCCGGACCCGTCTCCAAGTCGATCCTCGTGATGACCGATGACCCGCAGAACCCCACCGTCACTCTGGTGATCAAGGCCGATATCCGGCCCTTCGTGGAGATCCTGCCGCGACCGCTCATTCGGTTCAATGCCGTCAACCACGAACCCATGAGCCAGACCTTCATCGTCGCCGGCGCCGATCCGAAGCAGAACCTCAAAGTCACCAAGATCGAGAGCAGCGTGCCCTTTATCGCGACCTCCGTCCGCAAACTCGATGCCGACGAGATGATCCAAGGCAAGTCCAAGGACCAGTACGAGGTCACCATGTCGCTCACCGACCAGACTCCCATTGGACCGGTCAACGCCGTGCTGACGGTCAACACCGATGTCAAAGAGGCGCCGAAAGTACCGGTCAAGGTCTACGGCGTGGTTCGCGCACTGATTCACGTGACTCCGACTCAGGTCCAGTTCGGATCCGTCGAGTCCCGCACCCGCCCGGGCCGCAACCTCATCGTGGTCAACAACCGGACCGATGGCACCAAGGTGCAGGTCACCGACGCCAAGGTTGACGATGCCGCCTTTGATGCGCAGATCACCACCATTGAAGAAGGTCGTCGCTATCAGGTCACGGTCGTGGTCAAGTCGGATGCCAATCCCGGCTCCCGCGACGCCACCCTGACCCTGACCACAGATGACGTGGACTTCCCCACCGTCACCGTCCCGGTGCGGGCCAACCTCAGATAAGAACGAAGCTCCTTCCAAGCTTCCGACAAAGGGGAGGCGAAAGCCTCCCCTTTGTATTTCTGTTTCCCCTTCTGTCGGGCATGGGGATGGGAGGTCATCTCGCATCTCGCATCTCGTATCTCGTATCTCGAATCTCGTATCTCGTATCTCGAATCTCGTATCTCGTATCTCGCATCCAGTTTCTGCCATACTGCCCCCCTATGACCGATGCGTCCCCCCTCCTCCGCACCCTCGCCGTCGAGACCTCGTGCGACGAGACCGCTGTCGCGTTGCTCGATGGTGATGGACGACTGGAATCGAATGTGCTGTCGAGCCAGATCGAGGCTCATGCGCCCTACGGTGGTGTCGTTCCCGAGCTGGCATCCCGCGAACACCTCAAGGCGCTGCCCTATCTCGTCCATCAGGCGCTGGGATCGACGGAGGAAACCGTCGAATTGGTGGCGGTGACCGCAGGACCTGGTCTTGTCGGCGCGCTCCTCGTGGGTGTTCGTTTCGCCGCTGCTTTTGCCTGGGCCCGTGGCCTGCCCTTGGTGGCGGTGGACCACCTGCACGGCCACCTCGTGTCGCCGTTCCTCGATCTCGACGGCAAACCCGCACGACCCATGCCCGGACGGGTGCTCGCCCTCGTTGCCTCGGGTGGCCACTCGAGTTGGTATCTCTGTCTCGATGGCGATCCTCACCGTTTGGGCCGAACTCGGGATGACGCCGCCGGTGAGAGCTTCGACAAAGTGGCCAAGGCCCTCGGACTGGCCTACCCGGGCGGACCGGTAGTGGATCGATTCGCCCGAAAGGGCGATGCCCGAGCCGTCAAACTGCCACGACCGCGTCTCGCCGATGCGCCCTACGATTTCTCCTTTTCGGGCCTCAAGTCCGCCGCCATCCGTTTTATCCGCGAACAGGGTCTGGATGGCATCGGATACTCCGATCCCCCCCAGAAGGTCTTCGACCTCCTGGCGTCCTTCGAACTCGCCGTGGCCGACCAGCTTCTGAGACCGGCCAAGGCCCTTGTGGCCGAACACCGGCCGGAGATCATCACCGTCTCCGGTGGGGTCGCCGCCAATACACTTCTTCGCGAGAGGATCGTGCAGTTGGGTGAGGAGCAGGGCATTGAGGTGGTCCTGCCTCCCGTGGCGTTGACAACCGACAACGCCGCCATGATCGGGCGAGCCGGTCAGCTCGCACACGCGGGTGGATCGACTGCGGATCCGCGACGTCTCGACGCTCGTGCCAGGCGGGTGTGGCAACCGCCGGGGATGCGGAAGCTTGGAAGGTGATTCGGGGTTCGATAGGATATGGTCGCAGGAACCCACGGGTCAAGCACCGAGGAGAATGATGAAAAAGTCCGTCTATCGCGAATACTACGAGGCGATTCTCGTCGCCTTCATTTTGGCTCTCTTTGTCAGAACCTTTGTCTTCGAGAACTTCAAGATCCCATCACGATCCATGGAGGACGGGCTCTTGGTGGGCGATCACCTCGTGGTCAACAAGTTCCTCTTCTCGGAGCATTTCAAGACCCCGCTCCACGCCCTGCTGCCGTACCGCAGCCCCGAACGCGGCGATGTCGTGGTCTTCAAATACCCGGTCGAACCGCGCCGCGACTTCATCAAACGCTGCGTCGCTATCGCCGGGGACACGGTCGAGGTCCGCGACAAGGTGCTCTTCATCAATGGTGAAGCTCAGGACGAGAGCTATGTGGTCCACAAGTCGACGGGGATCATCCCCAACAATCCGTCGGTGCGCCCGAGTATGCGCCCGAGAGACAACTTCGGGCCGTTCCTCGTGCCCCCGGGCAACGTCTTCTGTATGGGCGACAACCGAGACAATTCGTCGGATTCCCGATTCTGGGGACCCGTACCTTTGGAGAACATCAAAGGTCGCGCTCTCCTGATCTACTGGTCCTTCGACGCCCAACCATCCGACGGAGAGTGGCGCAGCTTTGGCCACCGGTTCAAACAGCTCGCCGATGTCTTTGTTCATTTCTTCACCAAGACCAGGTGGAATCGCCAGTTCCGGTTGATCCGCTGAACCCGCTGTCCGACGGAACACGTGGGATGAACAGCATTTCGGCCGGTGATATCATGGGCCAGCTCTCGGCATTGGAGGAGCGATGACAGTGTGGAAGAATCAGCGTGGAGATGTGCCGGTTGGTTGCTTGCTCGGCTTCGTGGTCTTGGTGTTGGTCGCGGTCATCGCCATGAACGCGGTCCCCGCACAACTCGACTTCGGTGAGTTTGAAAAAAGGCTCGACGAGCTCGCCGATCGCGCCAATCGCCGTGATTACAACAACGAGCGGATCAAGCGTGAAATCCTCATAAAGGCCAAGGACCTCAACTTCGATGTCCCCGACGAGAACGTCCTGGTCGAACGCACCGAACGGTGGATCAGAATCCGGGTGCACTTTGTCCAGGAGGTACGCTTCCCCGGTTATGTCTGGGTCCGGAACCACGATCTGCGTCTCGAACGACCCATATTCTAGTCACCACTCATGTCGGGAACCTCCAGGGGGTTCCAGGTGGTCCTACTTCGGGATCTCTTCCAGAATGCGTTCTGCAGCCGATGACGGGGAATCCGCGCCCGTGATCGGGCGACCGATGACCAGAATATCGGCGCCGGCGGAGACCGCGTCCGCCGGGGTCATCACTCGACGCTGATCGCCGGTCGCCGCCCACGAAGGGCGGATCCCCGGTGTCACGATGAGGAAGTCCGAGCCACAAGCCCGACGGATCATCGACGCTTCTTTGGCGGAAGCCACGACCCCGTCCAACCCGGCCTCTCGGGCCAGTTGCGCCCATCGTAGGACGATCTCACCGGGGTCCGATCCAAACCCGAGCTGGGCGGTGGCCTCGCCATCGAGGCTTGTCAGCACCGTCACGGCGATGACCAGCGGTCGCCGGCCCGAGGAACCCTGCTCGGCGCCTTCGACGGCAGCTTCGAGCATGGCCCTGCCACCCGAGGCATGGACGTTGAACATGGCGGCGCCGGTGGCGGCGCAGTTCGCCGAGGCCCGGCGCACCGTGTTCGGGATGTCGTGCAGTTTGATGTCGAGAAAGACCCGACCGTGCGCTTGCGTCATCTCCTCGATGAGCGAGGGTCCGAAGGCGGTGAAAGCCTCGAGCCCGAGTTTGAGCCAACCCACCCTAGAAGCCAGTTCGCGGGCGGTGGAGACGATCCAATCCCGGTCGCTCCCGTCGAGGGCCACGCAGAGTCGGTCGCGGTTGTCCTTCATCAAGCCCCCCGGATTTCGGCGGTCGTTTTCCAGACGCAGTGTACCTGGGACCTCAGCGACAGAGCCCGTGCTCCCGTCCATTTTCGTTTCCGTGATGATCCACCCCCCGCCCCTCGGCTCCCGCTCCCGCTCCCGAGCGCGCGGGAAACACCGTTCACCGGGGCGTGCCGTCCTTGGAGTTTTTCTTCGCCCCGGCGTTCACGGTCCACTCGCGCTCCGAAAAACTCCTAGGGGGGCAACCCTCGCGGAGGGACGATCCGGTGCACCTCTCCACGCCACGAGGCAGGCCGCCAGCGCACCATCGGCGTGGTCGCAGTCCCTCAATCCACCCCCGCGCGACCACGCCGATGGTGCGACGCTGGGCCGCCGGGCCGCCGGAGGCGGAGGCGGACCAGAAGGCCGGTGCTCCGGGAAGCCAGGTCACGCGGAACATCTCCCGCACACCGGCACGGCCCACCGCCTCTCGGACAAGCGATCCCTACCCCTGCGAGACTGAAGGTGGGGCCAGCCCCACCCTACGCCGCCGGAGGCGGACCAGAAGGCCGGTGACGCGGGACGTTCCGTAATCGTCTCTGGAGCGCCTCTCTGAGCATGAATCCCACATCGCGGGTGCCCGAGAGTGCCCCCTCCAAACATTGTTTAGCCCAAACGCACGAGAGAGCCGCAAGAGCCTCTTTCCAAACAATGATTTGGAGCGGCACGTCCGGTCGAGGCCAATTCTGCGTGCCCTCGACAGAACGCGGACTCGGTGCCTGGCTCGCTTTTCGTCGCGAAAAGGTGGGTGGCACCGCTCCCATCGCGTACCTGATACAAACCTTGCTGTACCATCCAAGACGTGAAACACGACCGTTTCTGGATCCACGGCCTCTCAGCCGGCGCGACCGCCGGGGTTCTCGCCGGTGTGCTGGTCATGCGCCTGAATCCCGAGGTGGGCCAACCGCTGGGCGGGGTCTCGCTTGGCGTGATCCTGTGGGCGAGCTGGGGCGCCCTCATCGCCGGCATCCCCGTGGTGCTGATGCAGATCCTCTTCCGGCGCCTCACCCACATCGAACGGCCGTGGCCGGCCCCCGGACTCATCGCCGTGGTGTATCTGCTCGCGGGTGTGCTGAGCACGATCAACGCCGATCTCTATCTTCACCTGCTGTCTGCAACGACGCGGCGAGTTGTTCTTCAGGATGCCGTCGCCTGGTTCCTCGGCGCAGCGCTTTCGATCGTGGTCGGAGCAGCCATCCGCCGGACCGACGCCGGGCTCACGTGGAAGATCGGCTTCGCCGTGATGATGATCGTTCTGCCCGCCGGCCGGCTCATGGTGCGACCGACGACCTCCGCCCAACCCCTGGCCGTGGCCGCGGAACCCATCGGGTCACCGACCCGCCCCCTGCTTGTGATCGGGGTGGAAGGCCTCGATGTACCCGTTCTCCTCACCTATTCGGGTGGCGGACGGACACCGGCCCTCGAACGTCTGACGAGCGAGGGCGCCTGGGGAACCACAAAACCCTACGAACCCTTTCTCCGCCAATCATTCTGGACAACAACGGCCACCGGAACCTTTCCCGGCGCCCACGGCGTCAAGGCTCATTGGGGTTGGAATCTGCCGTGGCTCTCCGAAACCCTGCGACTCATGCCCTGGACTCCCCAGGGCTCGCGGTTGATCCTGCCATGGGGGTTGCCGAGACGGGTCAAACCCCCTCCTGCTACGGTTCCGGCACTTTGGGAACGAATGCGGATTTCAGGGGTCGAAACCGAGGTCCTCGGGTGGCCCGGGTTCTGGCCGGCCGAATCCGGGATCATGGATCTCGACCCGACCATGGGCCCGATCGGCCTCGAGCAGGATCTGCGATGGGCGCTGGAAGTGGCCCTCGATCCATTCGACCGCGAGGCGTCCAAGGTGTGGGAAACCATCCAACGCGACCAGATGCGACTCGATCTGGCGATCACAACGCTCGAATCCGGAACTGCCAATGTCTGGATCCACCTCGGTTCGTTGGCGACGACGCGACAACTCCTCGAACCGCTCAAGCCGCGCCACACCGGTGAGCGGGAGGTGGTCGAACTGGTCGTGGAACTCGTCGACAGCCAACTCCAACGACTGTTTGCGGCCGCACCTCCCGACGCTTTGATCGTGGTCGTCTCACCCTACGGATTGTCACCGCCGAGTTCGTATGAACGGCTCAGGCGGTTGGTGGGAATCGGAGACGATTGGCGAACCTCGGGCGACAAATGCTGGAACGGTGTTCTCATGATTCTGGGCCGCGATGTGGTCCGAGGGCGCCAGTACGAAGACCGTCGCCTGCCGGATCTGGTCCCAACCGCTTGTTATCTACTGGGACTGCCGTTGGCGCAGTATATGGAGGGTTCGGTGATCATCGAGGCGGTGGACGCGACCTATCTCTCCACCCATCCCCTCGTTGTCGATCCCTGACTTCGCACACGCTCGACCCCGCTTGCAGGAGGCCAGGATTGCAGATCACCCCTTGGAATTCGGCCGCCAGTTGGATATTGTGTGCGACGATCAACGCAGAGTGAGGGAGGAGTGAATATGAGTCGACGATCAGTGGTATTGATGCCCGGTGACGGGATTGGCAACGTGGTGCTTGAGGAGTCGGTTCGGGTACTGGAGGTCGCGGGTTTCGAGGCTGACTGGGTCTCGGCCGACATCGGTTGGGAATTCTGGAAATCAGAGGGCAACCCACTGCCCCAGAGAACCATCGACCTCATCGCCGAGCACAAGGTCGCCCTCTTTGGCGCCATCACCTCAAAACCCAAGGACGCAGCGGCCGAAGAGCTCGCCCCGGAGCTCCGCGACCAGGGCCTTGTCTATTTCTCACCCATCGTCGGCCTCCGCCAGCGATTCGACCTGGATCTGTCGATCCGGCCGTGTATCACCTTCCCCGGCAACCCCCTGAATTTCATCCGCCGTGCCGCGGACGGCGGGATGGACGAGCCCGAGGTGAATACCGTGATCTTCCGGCAGAACACAGAGGGTCTGTACGGCGGCGTGGAGTGGACCAACCCGCCGGAGGAGGTCTGGCAGGCGCTGAACACCCACCCCAGGTTCAAGGCCTTTCGTGATGTTCCGCGGGAGGACCTCGCAGTCTCGACCCGGATCTTCACCCGAGCCAAGTGCCGCCGGATCTGCGAAGAGGCCTTCGCCTATGCGGCCAAACACGGCTACTCGTCGGTCACCATCTGCGAAAAACCCAACGTGATCCGAGAAACCTCGGGGATGATGCTCGACGAGGGACGCAGGGCGAAGCAGAAGTATCCCGATATTCAGCTCTGGGACACCAACATCGACGCTCAGATGATGTGGCTGACCAAGAACCCGGAGGACTATGGAGTCGTGGTCGCCGGAAACATGTTCGGCGACATCATCTCCGATGGATTTGCCGGTTTGGTCGGAGGTCTCGGTTTCGCGGCCTCGGCCAACATCGGTGCAGAGGTGGGTGTCTTCGAGCCGACGCACGGATCGGCGCCCAAATACGCCGATCTCGATCCTTCCATCGTCAACCCCATCGCCATGGTCCTTTCGGCGGTGATGATGCTCGAGTGGATCGGCGAAACCGAGATCGCCGAGCGGATCCGTGGCGCCGTCTCCGAGGTCGTCGCCGAGGGATCGGTTCGATGCTACGACATGATGAAGCTCCGTGGTGGACCGAAGGCCGTCTCCGATGGCGCCGCCACCACCAGCCAGATGACCGACGCCATCATCTCCAAGCTCTGATGCGATCTTCGATCCCGATCCCGTTCCCGTTCCCGTTCCCGACGGGTCGGATACAGCGATCCGGACCGAGGGGGTGCTCCCATGTCTGATCTCCGCCCCGCGACCGCCGGGCCCATCGGCGACGATGTCCGCTCCGATTGCCATGTCGCCTACGAGCCCGGTGACGAGGCCCTGAAGCTCGAGATCGCCTCCAAGGTCGACTATCTCTTCTCCGAAGCCATCGAGGCCGCGATACGGCGGGTGGCGAACGGGCTCGGGGTGACGACAGGCCGGCTCGAGGTGGTTGATCGCGGCGCGCTGGAGTGGGTCCTCATGGCGCGGGCGGAAACCTGTCTGCGGTCAGCCGGCGCTCACGGATCGGCCGCCCTGCCCGTCGAGCATCCGAACTGCCACACCCCACGGGTGCGCGAGCGCCTTCGACGGAGCCGACTCTACCTGCCCGGCAATCGTCCCAAGCTCATGTTGTCGGCGGGTCTCTATGGCGCCGACGGGCTGATCCTCGATCTGGAGGACTCGGTGACCCCGGCCGACAAGGATGCGGCCCGGATCCTGGTCAGAAACGCTCTCATCTCCCTCGACTGGGGCGCATCGGAGCGCATGGTCCGGGTCAATCAGGGCGACGCAGGCCTCGAGGATCTGCGCCGGATCGCCCACCACAATCCCCATGTCGTGCTCCTGCCGAAGGTGGAAGACCCCTTGCAGGTGAGACGGGCAGCCGATTTTCTGCGGGAAACCGTCGGTGATCGGGCCCCGTTCCTCATGCCCATCCTCGAATCCCCCCTCGGGATCCACCGCGCCTACGAGATCGCCGCCGCTGATGATCTCGTGGTCGCACTGACCCTCGGCCTCGAGGATCTTTCGGCCGAAGTCGGCGCGCCGCGCACCGAAGCGGGCTGGGAGAGCTTCACCGCGCGACAGACCACGGTCTATGCCGCACGGGCCGCGGGTGTCCAACCCATCGCATCGGTCTTCTCCGACATTTCCGACGAAGCGGCCCTGGCCCGCTATGTCCAGCGCGAACGGGGACTCGGGTTCGACGGCGTCGGTTGTATCCACCCGCGGCAGATCCCGGCGGTCCACGCCGAGATGAGCCCCACCGAGGCCGAGGCCGAGAAGGCGATCAGGATAGTCCGCGCCTCGCGTGACGCCGAGCGGCGGGGCCTCGGAGCGGTGGCTGTCGGGTCGAAGATGGTCGACCCGCCGGTGGTCAAACAGGCGTTCAGGACAGTTGAACTCGCGGTTGCCGGAGGGGTGTTGGATACGGACTGGGATGATGAATCTGCGTAAGTTGTTTAGAATTATGAATTATGAATTATGAATTTCGGATTGAGGATCGAGGGTTGAGGAAATGAGCGTGCAACTCGACCGGAACGCAGCAGGGCGGATGGTTCCCACCAAGGTGAACGGACGTGAGTCGGTGCCGTTTGCCGGGGTTGGTGGCCACCGGCCGTCGGGGCGCAAGGCGGCGCCGGCGATCGCCAGTTGCATCGATTACCCCGATGACGGCGACAAACGCGTGGGTTCCATTGCCGAGGCGCTGGAGAAAGTCGGCCTAGCCGATGGGATGGTCGTTTCGTCCCACCACCACCTGCGCAATGGCGACGCGGTAGCAAACCTCGTCTTCGATGCCGCCGCCGACCTCGGTCGCCGCGATCTCATGTGGTTCCCGTCGGCATCATTTCCGGTCCACGCCAATCAGATTCCGCACCTCGACAACGGGGTGATCCACCACATCGAGGGTTCCATGAACGGACCCCTCGGCGCCTATTGCTCGGCCGGCAAGATGCGCGGTCTCGGGGTCCTGCGATCCCACGGCGGGCGCTGGCAGGCGATCCAGGACGGCGAGGTCCACATCGATGTCGCCGTCATCGCCGCCCCCACCGCCGATGCCTTCGGCAACGCCACGGGCGACCGCGGTCCGGCGGGCTGCGGCCTGCTCGGTTTCGCCCTCGCCGACTCCGTCTACGCCGAGAAGGTCATCGTCGTCACCGACAATCTGGTGCCCTTTCCCTGTCTGCCGTGGCAGATCCAGGGCAATAATGTCGATGTCGTCGTCGAGATCGACTCCATCGGTGACCCGGCAAAGATCGTCTCCGGAACGACAAAGATCACCCAGAGCCCGGATCGTCGTCGAATCGCCGAGCTCGCGGCTCGCTTCTGCGCCGAGGCCGGCATCATGAAACCCGGTTTTTCTTTTCAGGCCGGGGCCGGGGGCACGACGCTCGCCTTCGCCCTCTATCTTCGCGATCTGATGCGCTCGGCCGGCGTCACCTCGAGGTTTGCGCGGGGCGGCTCGAACAAATACATGGTCGAGATGCTCGAAGAGGGCCTCATCGAGCACATTCTCGATGGCCAGACCTTCGATCTCGACGCGGTCCAATCCATCCGAGAGAACCCACGCCACGTCAACACCTCGCCATTCACGTCCTACAACTTCCACGGCAAGGGAAACTTCGCATCCATGGTCGATGTCGCGGTCCTCGGCGCCACCGAGGTCGATCTCGAGTTCAACGGCAACGTGGTGACCCATTCCGACGGCCGGCTGCTGCACGGCATCGGCGGCTGGCAGAACTGTTTGACTGCCAGGTGTTCCATGCTGCTCGTGCCCTCATTCCGGGATCGGATCCCGGTCATCGTCAACGAGGTCACGACCCTGTGCGGACCCGGCGAACTCATTGACGTGGTGGTCACCGAGAGGGGCATCGCCATCAACCCGCGGCGGCAGGATCTCCTCGACGCCGTCGCCGGATCCGATCTGCCCATCAATACGATCCACGACCTCAAGGCCGAACTCGATCAGATCTGTGGCGTCCCACAGAAAGTGCCCAAGTCTGACCAACCCATCGCGGTGGTCAAGTGGGTCGACGGAACGATCATCGACACCGTCTGGCGGGTGGGGTAGCCCCGCCAGACCAGATACGAGATGCGAGATACGAGATACGAGATCCATCGTCCGACCAAGGGACGCGATCCTCTGAAGAATGTGCTTGACTACCCACTGGGGGATCCATCCTCCGGCCGCATCTCGCATCTCGCATCTGGCATCTGGCTTCTCGCATCTCGTATCTCGTATCTCGTATCTCGCATCTCGTATCTCGCATCTCGTATCTCGTATCTCGTATCTCGCATCCCGTATCTCGCATCCCGTATCTCGCATCCCGTATCTCGCATCCCGTATCTCGCATCCGCAACGCCCTTGCAACAAAGGGCGTTTAAGTGTATCCTTCCGCGGCTTCGGCGTACCAAGCCGCCGAACGGAGGTGACTGATGAAAGATGGAATCCATCCCGAGTACCACGAGGTCGAGGTCCACTGCGGTTGCGGTAATACCTTTACGACCCATTCAACCAAACCCGAACTGCGGCTCGACATCTGCAACGCATGCCACCCCTTCTTCACCGGCAAGCAGAAGCTCATCGATACCGCCGGTATGGTGGAGAAGTTCGAGCGCCGTTACGGCAAGAAGTAGCTGATCCCGGCCGCATCAGGCGGCTTTCCAAGCTCCGCGCGGTCGATGTGCCGCGCGGTTTTTCTTTGCCCCGATCCGGAAACGGAGGCTGAACATGCTCGAACGACTCGAAAAGATCGCCGCACGACACGCCGAGCTCCTCACCCAACAGGCCGATCCGGAGATCGCCGTCGACCCCAATCGGTCGCGCGAGATCGCCATCAAGCTCGCCGAGACCGCCGATGTGGTCGGAGTCTTCGGCGAGTACAAGACCGTGCTCTCGGATCTCGAAGGCGCGCGTGAGATCCTCGCCGAAGCCGATGATGAAGAGATGCGTACCATGGCATCAGCCGAGATCGAGGAGCTCGAAGCAGCATCGAGCCGACTCGAGGAACAGATCAAGGTGCTCCTTCTCCCCGTGGATCCCAACGACCAACGCAACGTCATCCTCGAGATTCGCGCCGGAACCGGTGGCGACGAGGCCGCCCTCTTCGCCGGTGAACTGCTGAGGATGTACGGCC
>Ga0164313_10000835_pt1 | contig 26072 bp, 22 predicted proteins | sample GuaBasSedimGuay4_FD_113735 | JGI IMG/M metagenome (GOLD analysis project Ga0164313, IMG submission 113735) | Subseafloor sediment microbial communities from Guaymas Basin, Gulf of California, Mexico - Guay4, Core 4569-4, 0-3 cm | ecosystem: Environmental > Aquatic > Marine > Hydrothermal vents... | reverse complement strand
GATTCCATTGCCCATCAGGACGTCTGTAATAAAGATGAATTAGACAAACTAACCGTTTTTCAATTTATGATCGGAAATTTAGACTGGTCAGTGCCCATGAGGCACAATATTAAAATAATGGCACCTAACAAGCGTGGTTTTCCGGTAGCTGTACCTTATGATTTTGATCACGCCGGAATAGAGAATACATCTTATGCAAATCCGCCTGAAGGCTCCGGTGTTACCAGTGTCAGATCAAGAGTATTCAGAGGCTTGTGTAGATTCAATAATGGCTATACTAAAACCTTTGATCTCTATCAAGAACTGAAACCCGATTTTTTCTCTATTGCTCAAAACGCATCTTACCTTTCAGATAAGAGTAAGAAATCTGTAGAAAAATATTTGGAGAGTTTTTATGAAATATTAGATGATCCTAAGAAAGTAAACAAAAAGATCGTTACAGTATGCAGAGCGAAACATAAACATTTCTATGATAAAAAATAAGACCTCATTTTTGAAATACTCAGGTATTACTCTATTTACGATTGTTATGTTTACGGGTCTGTTAGGTTTGACTGCCATCGATAAAGGAGCAAGCCTGCCTGCCCCCGGCAGGGATTTTCCAAATCAAAATAGAAATATTTATTCAGGCACTTACGGTCTTTTTATTGAGACTGATAACGGGCTTACATTTAACTGGTTCACTGAGGGATCTGATGAGGGCTTTTATGAATTATTGAAGGCAGATAATACCTCTATAAAAAAGGGCCAAACAGTAGCCGGTAAGATCCATAAAGTGACTATAGATCATAAACTAAAAGAAGATCTTATATTCAGATTTGGAGGCAAGGAGTTGTCAAATCACGTAGTAAGATTGAAACCAACAACCAAACTTCAGAAGTCCTCGTACAAAAATGTCGATTCTTTGTATGTAATTGGAGACGTACATGGAAGATATGAGCAATTGATAAATTTACTGCAGAATTCAAATATTATAGACGAGGATCTAAACTGGATCGCAGGGAGAGCCCATATTATTTTCTTGGGCGATCTGTTTGACAGAGGGCAGGATGTTACAAAAGTTCTGTGGTTTATTTATGCTTTGGAAGAAAAGGCTGAGGCTTACCGGGGTAAAGTTCATCTGGTCTTGGGAAATCATGAAATAATGACCATGACGAAAGATCTGAGATATGTGAACGCCAAAGAATTAGCAATTGCGAGGGCGTATGGCAAGAAATATGATGAATTGTTTCATCCTACAAAATCCCTGATAGGGGCCTGGTTAAGATCAAAACCTTCGATTTTAAAAGTTGACAATGCTATTTTTGCTCATGGTGGCATTTTGGAGCTGGGTACCAATTCGATCAATGAATTCAATAAACAGGCTTATACATATATGAAGGATTCCCTGTTTTTGAAAATTATGTCGAATGATTCAACAGAAGTAAGTTATGCACGTGAAAAATGGGAGAAAATGAGATATTTTTTCTATGCCGAAGTGAGCCCATACTGGTATCGTGGTTATGTAAATAGTGATACCCTGGATCTGCAACTCGATGCCATGCTGAAAAGATACAAATCGAAGGTACATGTTGTTGCACATACCCCACTCCCTACCATAACACAAAAATATGACGGTAAATTATTAACTACCGATCTGGAGGATGCTGCGACTCAATTATTATTGCTCGTTAAAAAAAAGAACAAATATATCAGATATAAAATTAATAGCTCAGGAGATCTGGTTGAGCTTAATTAACGAAAAACTTCTACTATATTTATTTGATCTATAGACTTTTATTCAAAAAAAACTACGCTATATTTATGGTCAATATTTCATGCATCTGTGCCATAATATCATTATCTTTGCCGACTTTAAACAACCTATCAAAAATAAAATATTTATGAAGAAATTAAAAACAATTTTAGCCCTTGGGATTTTCCTAATGGGCTTTTTATCTGTTAGTGCACAAGAAATAATACATGATGCGGAACAGGCAATATTGGAAGAACAATTTGGCGATCAATGGGCCTCTCAAGACAAAGAGATCAATAAAAAGCTTAAAGCTTTAGAAAAGAAATTTGGCAAAAAACCAAATATCATACATATTATGTGGGATGACAATAGTCTGGGAGAAGTTGGTATGGCAGAACTGAACAAAGTAAGAGGTTTTGATACACCGCACATTAATAAAATGGCAGAAGATGGTATAGCATTTACTCGTATGTATACAGAGCCATCCTGTACTCCAACCAGAGCCGCAGCTTTAACCGGTCGTTTGTCTGTTCGCACAGGTATGCATACCGTTGCATTTCCACCTGAAGGGGCAGGACTCAATGCAGACGAAGTAACGATTGCAGAAGTGTTATCTCAAGCAGGTTATAATACGGCATTCTTTGCAAAAGCACACCAGGGAGATATTGAACAATCTTATATGCACAATCAGGGTTTTGATGAAGCACAGTTTAGTTTGTACAACCAGTTTCCTCCAATTTTCTGGCACAGAGCCGGTGAAGCCTCTCAATTAACAAAAGGCTATACGCCTGAAATGACTGAAAAGAATTACCTGGTTGATGGCACTTTCCGACCTTATGGTTATATTATGGATATTGAAGGAAAAAAAGGAGAACTGGCAAAAGAAACCATCGCTCCTTTAACCATTGAAGATTATCGTAAAATTTCAATACAACATCAGGAAAAAGCGCTGGATTATATTAAACGTAAAGCCAACGATAAAAATCCGTTCTATATGGCTTATTGGCCAAATGTTTACGACCTGATCGTTGATGAGGGTATGGATAAAATTACAACCAGTAATTCTTCTCCTTTCGCTCAAAATATAGTAAGACTTGACAATTATATTGGACAGATCTTAGGTGAATTGAAAGCGCAGGGTATCTCAGAAAACACCTTAGTAATTGCAATGGCTGACAATGGCCCAATGAAAGAAGTAGCCGGTGCATTTTATCAGAATATATTCAGAGGTGGTAAAGGTGACTTTTGGGAAGGTGGGATCCGAGTTCCTGCCTTTGCTGTTTGGCCGGGTGTGATTGAAGAAGGTCAGATTGTTGGTGATATGATTTCTGTACATGACCTGTATACTACCTTTGCAAAATTGGGTGGTGGAACTAAATATATCCCTACAGATAGAATAATTGATGGTATTGACCAGACTGCTATGTTTCTGGAAGGTGATGGGAACTCTCGGAGAGATTACTACCATATTTATACGGGACCACTTCATGCTGCGACCATCAAGCAACAATTTAAAAGAGTATGGTTAGGAGATCACCCGGGATTGGTTGGTGCTGCCTTTTTTGATCTGTATCAGGATCCACGTGAAATTCATGGAATGATGGCACAATACCTATGGGCATGGGGCCCCTTTGATATGATGAAATCTCGCCATGATGCGCTCACTGCAAAATATCCAAACAGACCGGTAACACATTGTATTCCTTTCGGAGGAATTACAAATTTAAGACCGGAGACCAAAAAATATGTTGAAGGATATAAAGATGCCTTTGAAGCAAGGATGAAGAAATGATCTTTTCATTCTAATTAGAATGTACAAACAGCTATCACAACATTTGTGGTGGCTGTTTATTTTGACATGACCTGCCTAAAAAAAGCAAGGCCTATCATATCGTTTAGTATATTTGGGAGAAATATTTGAGAGATCGGCACTTGATCTTGAAGAGCATTTTGAGATATAAAGTGAACAAATTATTAAAAAAGTAATTATGAAAGAAGGGGAAATCCCAGCAAACAGATCTAACCGAAGAGATTTTATCAAAAGATCAACTCTGGCTGTAGGTGCTTTAGGGACTATGAGTACAGGAGTATTTGCGAATAATATTAATTCCTCACCGGAAAATGACACCAATAACGAAGATCTAAAATTAAATTTGGCCGGTTATCCGGTGAACCGGGTTAAAGCCATCATCAATAATAAAGTAAAAATTAAAGGGTGTAGTATTAATTTTACAAAGGCCGCGATTGGTGACATAAATACTAACATATTAAGTGGCCCTCAATCTTATGATATTACAGAAATAGGTTTACATCCGTTTATGTTAGCTTATGCCAATGATAATTTCAGAGATTATACATTACTGCCAATATTTCCCGTGCGAATTTTCAGACAAAAAAGTGTTTTTATCCGAAATGACAGAGGGATCAATAGTCCGGAAGATCTGAGAGGAAAAACCATTGGTACAGCAGGTTATTCTTCCACCTCCTTGACCTGGCTACGAGGAATATTTCAGGATGAATATGGTATCAAGCCGGAAGATGTTACTTGGGTGATCTCCAATAAGGATTCATCGACAGAGGCCTCAGGAAAAATATCAAAACAGGAGCGAGTTGCTCCTAAAGGTATTTCTTTAAAAATGGGAACTGTGGGTTTAGACGAATCTGAATTATTAGTATCGGGAGAAGTGGATGCGCTCTTTCATGCTGCCGAGCCGAAAGCATACGTGGAAGGCAACCCTTTGATAGTACGCCTTTTCCCTGACTCAAAAAGAACAGAGCAGGCCTATTATAAAAAAACAGGGGTCTTTCCAATTATGCATGCTGTGGCAATAAAAAAAGAACTGATTAAAGATAATCCATGGATAGTTGAAGCTGTTTTTGAAGCTTATACAAAAGCAAAAACAATGGATTATCAATTTATGAAAAAATTAGGTTGGGTCTATGACAGCCTGCCATGGTATGGACAAGAGCTGGAAGCAACGGTGAATTTAATGGGTAAGAATTTTTGGCCCTACGGTATTGAACCGAATCGTAAGGCATTAGAAACTTTATTCAGATATTCTTACGAACAAGGCCTAAGCAATAAACATCTAACAATTGAACAACTATTTGACGCTTCGTCATTAAAATTAAATGAAAAATGAATTATATGAAAAAATTTAAATCTATTGCAGTAATAACTTTTGTAGCAATATTTTTTACAACGCTAAGTTATAGCCAGGCAACTGAAGAAAAGCCCGAATCAGATGAGGCCGCTTTAGCCAAGGCAACACAAAACCCATTGGCAGCCATGTATAGTTTGCCATTTCAGAACAATACCACTTTCGGTGTTGGAGAATATGACAGGGTCCAAAATGTGTTGAATATTCAACCTGTGATCCCTGTCGGTTTAGGAGAAAAAATCAATTTGATCAATCGTATAATAATACCGGTTATTACACAACCATCCGGCGAGGAGAATAGCAGTACCGGTGTCGGTGATATTAGTTATACTGCATGGTTTTCACCAACAAAAGCATCAAAAATAATATGGGGAGTGGGTCCCGTTTTTCAGATTCCAACAGGATCTGAGGCTGATGAGTTTGGTTCCAGAGAATTTGGTATTGGACCATCCATAGTTGCTTTAACTACGTTGGATCAATGGGTAGTGGGGATTGTAACCAATAATGTTTGGACATTTGGCGATGCCGCAGAAAATAAATTTCTTTTTCAGTATTTTGTGAATTACAATTTACCAAAAGCTGTGTACTTGGTCTCTGCCCCTATCATGACCGCAAACTGGAATGCCGCAAGTGGCGAGAAATGGATAGTACCACTTGGGGCCGGTATTGGTAAGGTTTTTAAGATTGGTAAACAACCAATAAATGTGAATGCCCAGGGTTATTATAATGCCGTGAAACCAGATGGCTGGGGTTCTTGGCAAATGAGAATTCAAGTACAATTGTTATTTCCTAAAAAGAAAAAGTAACGTCCCATAAGAAACAAATAATAACATATTTTATGCTTTCTGACACTATCCATAACTTTGGAATATAAAAATGCAAACTAAAACAAAAAATAAAAACCTGTCCTTATTCGTAATACTGATCGTATCTCTGTTATCAATAGCATACACCATACTGCGATACCATATAGTCGGTAACACCCCCTGGAGCCAGTTTCCTCTCTATATTTTGAATAAGGGATTGTCGCTTAGCGGATTTATTTTATTGGGAATTAATTTTTCCATCGGTCCTTTAAACAATATTGGCAGGGGTATTAATGAGAAATGGTTAAGTATCCGTCCGAGTCTTGGTGTAAGTAGTTTTTTACTGATCTTTACACACCTTTTTCTAAGCCTAATCTTACTTAACCCTGCAAATTTTCAAAAATTTTTCCTTGAAAACGGTTCATTTACCACTAATGGAGGACTCAGTATGTTGGCCGGTGTGATTGCATTTTTATTTCTTTGGTTATATACCATAAGTTTCCAAACCTTTTTAAGAGAGGACCAGGCATTTATTAAATTTATCATCTCCCGTAAAGTTATTTTAGTGGCGATGGTCTTTACGGCAGCACACATTTTCTTTATGGGTTATCAGGGCTGGTTGACGCCCCAAAACTGGCCGGGAGGACTGCCACCAATAACATTGATCTCTTTTGTTATTTTCATTATAACATATATAATTAATTTAATAGGAAGAAAATGAGTTGGTTGATCGTTTATGGTTGTTTGTTGTTGACTTGACAAATAACGAGAAGCTTAAAGGCCTTTGTTTATGGTTAAGAGAAAGTTAGTGATAGTATGGCTTAATGCATTAATGAGCTGAGAAACAAAGAGATGAGGATATGGGGAGATAACAAGAAAATAAGATCTGCTTGTAACCATTGTGCCCTTTGTATCAGACTCTGTGGACCTTTGTGATTTTCTTTTTTTTTAACCACAGAGTTCACTGAGTTCTGCACAGAGCTCACCGTGTACTTTGTGCCTTCTTTGTGTTCCTTTGTGGTTATAATAATATTAATAAAAACCAGTCAATACTAATCAGGGATGTTCACAATTGTCATTCCCTAAATACAGTTGACAGGTTAATAATAGGTGAATGTATAATTGGGAAATCATTGACGAAATATCTAAGACTAAATTTTCTGTAAAGTATTGAATAATTTATTACTTTTGACAAATCATTATTCGGAATAATGCAGTTTCAACACCCGGAAATTCTATATTTACTTTTTCTATTAATTATTCCAATCCTCATTCATTTATTTCAATTACAAAAGTTTGAAAAGGTTGCATTTACTAACGTAAAACTTTTAAAACAAATTGAGCAGCAGACGCGCAGAAGTTCGAAACTCAAAAAATTACTTATACTCCTAAGCAGATTATTGCTTTTTGCAGCTTTGATCATAGCTTTTTCACAACCTTTTTATTCGGCCAATAAGAGCCTATCCAATGTGGAAACAGTAATTTATCTGGATAATTCTCTCAGTATGCAGGCCAAAGGAGAGAAAGGGGAATTATTACAAAAATCTAAACACGACCTGATCGATTCCTATCAAAATGAAGAAAACACCATTTCTCTGATTACAAACAATAATTTGTATGAAGATCTGGAACTCTCAAATTTAAAAAATGTAATATTAAAGGTAGATTATTCTCCTTTAAAAATTGATCTCAAAACCATCCTCTTACAAATAGATAATTTGAAAAGTAACAGGACTAATAAAAAAAGAGAACTCATTTTAATTTCTGATTTTCAATCTATAAATGGAGATCTGAATACATTAAATTTGGATAGTTTAGCTTCGTATAATTTCGTCCAGGAGAAACCAAATAAGATAGAAAATGTGTCTATTGACTCCGTATGGTTCGGAGATGCAAATTTTCAAAATCTCCAGGTAAAGGCGCTGATCACCAGCTATCAAACAGCTGTTGATAATTTGAATATATCCATGTTCCTGGATAACAAATTATTTGGCAAAACAACAGTATCTCTGCAAAAAAACAAATCGGAAGAGATTGTGTTTTCTATACCAAATTCAAAAGATATTGTGGGTAAATTTACTTTAAACGACAATCAATTATTATTTGACAATACCTTTTATTTTGCAATTAATAAGGAAGAAAAGACCAAGGTACTCGCCTTAGGGGATGCAAATCCTTATTTGTCTAAAATTTATACGGAAGACGAATTCAACTTTGCATCTTTCACTTTAGACCAATTGGATTACAGTCTGATCCCCGATCAAGATCTAATTGTACTTAATAGCCTTCTTTCTTTTTCTAGTTCGCTGATTAGCAGCTTACATACTTATGTTCAAGACGGAGGTGATCTGGTCATTATACCTAATTCAGAAAGTGATGTTGTCTCTTATAATAAATTATTTTCTGCACTTCGGATTGGTAAGATCAGCGAAAAAGTTACATTGAAAAAATCGGTGACCAACATTAATTACAATCATCCATTCTTTAAAAACGTCTTCCGAAAAGAAGTAAAGAACTTTCAATACCCAACCGTAAATATTTATTATCCCACATCCTTAAGAAATGCTTCATATTTATTGAGGTTTGATGATCAGAGTGATTTTATATCTGAGATCAATATTTATGACAGCAAAGTATTTTGGTTTGCTTCCCCTTTGGCATTGGAGTTTTCTAATTTTACCTCTTCTCCTTTGGTTGTGCCAACATTCTATAATTTCGCAAATCAGAATCAAGAACAGAAAGAATTGTATTTTACCGTTGGTAAAAAAAATGAGTTCGAAATAAAATTGATAACTGAGCAAGAGGCGGTGCTTCATTTAAGCAATGAACACACTGATTTTATTCCGCTTCAATCGAAAACAATAAATGCGATCAAAATTCAAACAGAATTGAATCCTCTAAGGGATGGGATTTATCAAATAACCAATAATAATGATTATAGTAAAAATATTGCATTCAACTATAATAGAGAAGAGAGCAAAATGGATTATTCAAACGTTAATTCACTTGCGAAGAAGTACGATAATGTTAATTATTTTGACTCTATTGAAGATGCAATAACAACACTAAATGACCAATATAAAAAACATAATTTATGGCAATTATTTATTATTTTTGCTTTGTTGTTTTTAGGAATTGAAATTATATTACAAAAATTCTTAAAAAATTAACTATCAATAATTGCTTTAACGCTAAAATAACTTCTGGTGAAAATACTTATAAAATCTGCCAAAATCATTGATAAGAACTCGCATTTTCACAATCAAATAAAAGACATTTACATAGAAAATGGGGTCATTACAAAAATTGCAAATACCATAAGCAAAATAAAGGGCTGCGTTGAGGTTAAAAGAGATAATTTACATATATCCAATGGTTGGTTTGACAGCAGCGTGTCTTTTGGTGAACCCGGATATGAAGAGAGGGAGAATATTGAAAATGGACTCATCGTGGCCGCGAAAAGCGGATTTACAGCAGTAGGATTAAATCCAAATACCAACCCTTACCTTGATAATAAATCGACCATTGAATTTGCTATAGGCAAAAGTTTGTCCTCCCCTGTAAAACTTCATCCTATAGCCAATTTAACGAAGAAATCCGAAGGGAAAGAATTGGCGGAATTGTACGACATGAAGAACTCAGGTGCAATAGCATTTGGTGATTATAACCACCCAATTGAGAATGCCAATCTATTAAAAATAGCATTATTATACGCGCAAAATTTTGATGGATTAATTATGAGTTTCCCACAGGACACAAGTATTATTAGTAATGGATTTGTTAATGAAAGTGAAAATACCACCCGTCTGGGATTGAAATCCATACCAAATCTGTCGGAAGAATTAAGGATCTCAAGGGATCTGTTCCTGCTGGAATATACAGGAGGTAAACTTCATATCCCTACTGTAACCACAGAAAAATCTGTAAAATTGATCAAAGAGGCAAAGAAAAAAGGATTGGATGTATCTTGTAGTGTTTCGGCACATCACCTCATCCTGACCGATAAGGAACTAAACTCCTTCGATAGCAAGTTCAAAGTAAGTCCGCCGTTAAGATCCGCAAAGGATATCAGAGCATTAAAAAAAGGCTTAAATGATGGCACGATCGATATGATAACAAGTGATCATAATCCAATCGACATCGAAAATAAAAAATTGGAATTGGAAAATAGTTTATACGGTACTGTTGGCCTGGAGAGTTTATTTGGTAGTGTAAATAGTATTTTAGAATTAGAACAAACAATAGCTTGTCTTACGGATAAGCCCCGAAAGAGATTTGGTCTGCAAGTGACGAAGATAGAGAATGGAGAAATAGCTGATCTAACGATTTTCAACCCCGAAGGTGATTATATTTTTACAGAAAATAAAATTTTATCGAAATCGAAAAATTCAGCATTTTTGGAAAAAGAACTAAAAGGACTGGTTTATGGTATTATAGCTAATAAACAGCTTGTTCTGAATTAAAATTACTTTTTTAAGATAGTTTTGGAACAAAGAATACCGGAGGTTTACCTCTGCTTCGATCAACTGATCACCATGTTATTGACTATTTGATAGCCGGGGTTTTATTTTGTTTGCGAGTAATAATCAAATTATAGTTACATTTATAAAACAAATCTGTCATGGAAAACTTATCGATAAAAGAAGGTAAAACAATTGCGATCATTAGTTATATCACTATTATTGGAACCGTAATAGCTTTTGTAATGAATAATGACAAGAAAAATTCATTTGCGTCCTTTCATATCAGACAGGCGATAGGGATCTACCTGTTATTTTTTATTATACGATTATTGACTAGATTTGGAACCATGGGTTGGATCGACAATATTTTATATTTTATTGCCTTTGCCTTTCTGGTAATTGGTATTGTTGGTGCCATTCAGGAAGAAGAGAAAAAGATTCCCTTTCTTGGTGATCAGTTCCAGGAATGGTTTAAAAATATTGGTTAATACATGAAAAACCTCTCTTTAGAATATTTAGTTCGACAACCAAAAACCAAGGTTGAAAAAGTTCCTTTAATTATTTTACTCCACGGCTATGGAAGCAACGAAGAAGATCTGTTTTCCTTTGCTGATGAGTTACCCGATAGCATGTTGGTGATCAGTGTACGAGCTCCATTAAGTATGGGTTTTGGAAGTTATGCCTGGTATACCATACATTTTGAAACAAATGATGCCAATAAATTTTCCGATATCCCGGAAGCAAAAGAGGCGCTGCATAAAATTGACATTTTTTTAGATGAAATTATTAATGAATATGATGTCGATAAGGATAATGTATTTCTATTTGGCTTTAGTCAAGGAACAATTTTAAGTACCGCGTATGCACTGAACAATCCACATAAAATTGGTCATGTCATCGCTTTAAGCGGTTATGTAAATGTTGAGCTATTGAATAATGACGTAGGTATTTCTAATTTTCACAAGCTTGACTTTTTCGTTTCTCATGGAACTGTGGATCAGGTTATTCCGGTTATATGGGCAAGAAAAACTCCCGGTTTTTTAAATAACTTAGGCATTGAGAATTCCTATCAGGAATATCCGGTTGGACACGGTGTAGCACCACAAAATTTTTACGATCTAAATAAATGGATCAAAGAAAGGATTTAAACAAATTAATAAAATATTCGTGTTTTAAAACATTAACTTTATGAGATCAATTGTATTCAAATTCATAGTTTTCACATCTGTTCTTTTATTGTTTTCATGTCATAGATTTAAAGTTAGAACTTTAACCTATCTAGAATTAAATGATAGCATTAAAAAAATTTATGCACCTGACGGGAGAGTGGCCCTATACAATATTTCGTTTAAGCCAAATGTAAAGTATCTGATACTTACAGGAGAATCGGACCAGCCTAGAGCTGTGGATTTATTAAAGCAAAAATTTAATGAAATTGGCATCCCTTATTTAGATAGTATAACTATTCTTCCGGATAATACTTTAGGTGAATTTAAATATGCTGTTGTCAATAATTCCGTTGCAAATTTTCGATCAAACCCACGACACTCTGCTGAACTTGCTACCCAGTATCTATTGGGCACAGGATTGAAAATATTAAAGAAAAATAATGATTTTTACTTAGCTCAAGGTCCCGATGGTTATATATCCTGGATAGATCATGGGGGTGTCGTTTTAATGAATGATCGTGATTATTCTGTTTGGTCTCAATCGGGAAAAATTATTTACTCAGAATCTGTAGGAAGCGTTTACCAATATAAAGACAATGACGCTGAAATATTATCTGATATCGTTCTTGGTGCTCAATTAAAATTATTAAATATCGGCAAGAATTATTATGAGGTCGAATATCCCGATAAACGAATTGGTCATATAAAAATTAATGAAGCGGAGGTATATAGAGAATGGATACAAAATGTCGAACCATCGGGTGAGTTAATAGAGCAATATGCTCGTGAGTTTCTAGGCTCTCCATATCTGTGGGGAGGTACCTCCTCTAAAGGTATGGATTGCAGTGGTTTTACAAAAACTGTTTACTTAATGAACGGGTTTGTTATTCCCAGAGATGCATCACAGCAAATTAATGCCGGATTGGATATTGATAAAGATCTAAACTTAAAAGACTTAGAAAAAGGAGATCTTATGTTCTTTGGAACAAAAGCAACTACCGGCAAAAAACAAAGGGTTTCACATGTAGGGATTTGGTTAGGAAATGACAAAGGTGAGTTTATTCATTCTGCGAGTCAGGTAAGACTTAGTTCTATTAACCCGAGTTCTGAATATTATGATGAGTTCAATACCAATAGATATTTAGGAAGCAGACGGTATTTGGGAAATCCCGATAAGTTAATTACAAATCTAAAAGTGGATAAGGTGTTAACGGATCTAAAACCATAGACTAAACCATGAACTGTTAGTTTATCAGATTGAAAATATGCTATGTGAATTCACCACAGCAACAAGTTTGTGTAAATTAGTGTAATTAGTGTCTGAAATTGTTAGAAGCTTTAACTCAACTTCTTAGATTGATTAATACCAACTAATTCCACTCCCATCCAAAGCCTGTTTCAAAAACATAATCTCCTTTTGTAGCTCCTTCAGCCGGTTGACTGTCGTAATTGTATGTTGTACCCACTTTTACATATAGATCCCATGGCAGATCGTATTTTAGGTCCAGTTTAAAATCTGTTCTGAACCTTCCATCCTCTGTAAGACTAGGCGAAAAAACTATGGATGTGAGCACACTAAAATCATTAATATTGTATTTGTTGAAATAGATACCTAAATATGCCTCTGTACTTGTATTAGGATCAACTAACGGATCTGTAGAAGACTCATTATTAAGTGCTAAACCGGCACTCGCAGAAAAAACCAGTGAATTATTCCTTGTAAAATAATACCCGGGTCCTAACCTCAAAGTTGTACGTAACTTAATTTTCTGCTCATTATTGGATAGAAAATTCACAGAAAATTCTGCGTACCAATCTTTGGGTAGAAACCATTGATAACCCGCAGCAGCATCCATTCTGTAAATATCCTCTGTCTTGTCCTGTGTACTTTTTATTACACCATAGTTTCCATATACACCCCATTTATTGGAATCATATAAAAAACTGCTATTCATTGATAATTGCCTTAAGTTATTGGCCTTGGTCAATGTAAAACCAAAATCAATATTAAATTCCAATCTGTTAAAAAAACTAGTTCCATAAGGGTCTAATAATATTACTTTGCTAATATCCTCAGAAAAGGATACTCCTTCATTAATTAGTATCACCTTTTTGATATCAGTACTATCTGTATTTATTGTGCTTTGGAATCTCTTACCGTCGGTCAGTGAAACTGTAAAAGTTCTATCGCTGTATATTTCCTTTACTTTATCCCATTCAATTTTAAAATCACTATCACTATATGAAGTTTCAAATACGAATACATTTTTATCCATAGATTCAATTTTACCTATCAAAAAATGGTCGTTCTTTAAAATAATGGAATCTTTCTGGGAGAACATTAGACTACTTATAAGTAAGAGTACAACTAATGCTAAAAATTTTGAGTTCATTTTATAAGATTTGATTCTGTAAAAATAAAAAAAATACATCTTTTAGCAATTCAAAATTCACTAAACTTTAACATTTCGTATCTTTTCAATTAACAATTATATAACAGCTACAAGAAAAAATTCTATTTACATTGCTTACTGAAAATCAAATCTTATAAAATTTAACCCAAAATCAATCATTATGACATTTAAAAACATTATCACTCCATTTTTATTTATGGGGATCATCAGTTTCTTTTCGAGCCCTGTCCATGCACAATTAAACCTCCCTCAGGGTAGTCAAAGGGCCACCGTAACACAGAAGGTTGGTATTTCTGATATCACTATAAACTACTCAAGACCTAGCGTCAAGGGGAGAGAGCTCTGGGGAAAATTAGTGCCTTTTGGAATGAATAGTCTGGGCTTTGGAACCGCCAAAGAGTCGCCATGGCGAGCCGGAGCAAATGAAAGTACGACTATAACGTTTACTGATGACATGAGTATAGAAGGCAAAAAAATTGAGGCAGGAACCTATGGTTTCTTTATGGTAATTCATGAAAATGATAATGTAGATATTATTTTATCAAAGAACTCAACTGCCTGGGGTAGTTACTTTTACAATCCTGAAGACGACGTCCTAAAAGTTACGGTTAAAGCAAATAAAACAGCACATACAGAATTGCTGACATTCGACTTTATAGCTGTTGATAAGAACTCAGCCACAGCTGCTTTAAAATGGGGAGAAAAAGAAATCCCATTTAAAATAGAAGTTCCTGTTTCGGAAATAGTATTGAACGATATCAGGCATCAATTGGAAGGTTCTGCCGGGTTTTCAAATACAAGCTGGGTCCAGGCTGCAAATTATTCTTTGAACAATGACGGTGATCTAAATGAGGCTCTGATATGGGTAGACGGTTCCATTAGCGGAAAATTCTATAGCCAAAAGAACTATAATAATTTAATGACCAAATCAAGAATATTGAAGAAAATGGGGAAGACAGAGGAATCTTTAAAAATGGTGGATGAAGCTGCTTCCATGGCTAATAAAAATCAATTGAACGCCCTTGGTTACCAGATGCTCAATCAAAAAGAAAATGATCTGGCCATTAAATTCTTTAAACTAAATGTCAAGAACAACCCTACTGACGCTAATGTTTACGATAGCCTTGGAGAAGGGTACAAAACCATTGGAGATAATAAGAAAGCGATAAAAAATTTAAAGAAATCATTGACATTGAACCCGTCACCGGCCGTGAAAGCAAATTCAGAGAAATTACTGAAAGAGCTGGGTGTTGTTATTTAGATTTTTGTTGAAGTTTGTTATATAACCAGATGTTACACAGAGATTCACGGAGGAGGCACAGAGGTACACGGAGGTAATTCCAATGTGTCAATTTTCTCCAGCTTTTCGGACAGTGTCAATTTATTAAAAGTTATAATAATTAAAAGAAACCCTCTACAGCATTATCATGATCCAATTTATTTCATCTATTTTCATAGTATAAACCTAAAGACCTAAGTCATAGGCTAAGCAATTTGACATCTAGTGAGGCACAGGCTCTTACTTACTAAGCAAGAACTTTTTACTTATTTTTTTGATTAAAAATATTAACTGAATTCCCCTCCTTGAAAAAAAGGAGGGGTGGAGCCATTTGTTAATGGATTCCTTAAGGCTTATTATTTAAATAAATCAGAATGAGAACCCAATCTTATCAATTTTATTGTTTTGGGATTTTCAATTTGAATCCATATTATTAAAAGATCTGTCTTAATATGGCATTCCCAATTGTTTCTATAATTTCCCTTTAATTTATGAGGTTTCATTACTAAAGGAACATCCTCAACTCCCTTTAATTTAAGAATTTCTAAAACCTCAAAAGTCATTTCAAAATCATATCGACTTCTTTTAAGAATTCTTTTTAGATCTTTCTTAAATTTTGATGTTTCTACTAGTTTATACATTGCCTTTTATCAATGCTTCTTTGTATGCTTTTAGATCATCAATTGTAGTTAAACTAATATTATTTTCAGCTTCATAAATAGCCTCTATTGTTTCGTCATTAGGAATATTACCAACTACACCATATAATAAAAACTCTATATAATTATTGAGGCTTCTTTTCTGGGCTTTTGCTTTTTCTTTTAAAGCTGCTAATAACTCCTCATCAAACCTAAATGCCGTTTGTACTTTCATATCTATAAATTTTTGTAACAAATATAAGAAAAATAACATTATGTTATACAACTGTTATATAAATGTTAAATATGCGTAGCGATGAAATTATCACAGCAATGAATTTGCGCAAATTAGTGCAATTCGTGTCAGAAATTTTTAAAGCCAAACTAATCATTCACACACCTCTTTTCTGTCAACTTATATTCGCCCAAATGGCTTTATTTTGAGTTATTTTCTGATAAGTAAAATTAATGTTCTTATTCTTTGGCAAGGACAGGTTATTATCTTCCTTTAAGACATCCATTGCAACAACCCTGGCCTTTTGAAGCAAACCGGCATCCTTAACAATATCTGCAATTCGTAAATTCAGAACGCCACTTTGTTGGGTTCCCATCATATCTCCGGGACCACGTATTTTTAGATCAACCTCGGCAATTTCAAAGCCATCGTTGCTTTTAACCATGGTCTCCAATCTTGTCTTAGCATCATTGGTTAACTTAAAACTGGACATCAGAATACAATAACTCTGATCCGATCCCCGCCCTACTCTACCTCTCAATTGATGCAATTGAGACAGACCAAAGCGCTCTGAACTTTCAATGATCATAACACTGGCATTAGGCACATTAACACCAACTTCAATGACGGTGGTAGCCACCATAATTTGAGTTTCATTCTTTATAAAACGCTGCATCTCAAACTCTTTATCCTTCGATTTCATTTTACCGTGAACGATGCTAATTTGGTACTTTGTACCCGGTCCATCAGGAGGAAATTCTCTAACGATACTCTCATAGCCATCCATCAGGTCTTTATAATCCATTTTTTCAGATTCTTTGATCAAGGGGTAAACAATATAGATCTGCCTTCCTTTTGCAATTTCATCTCTGATAAATTTAAAAACAGCCAATCTGTTCCTGTCATATCGATGCAGGGTTTTGATCGACTTTCTTCCCGGGGGTAATTCATCAATTACAGAGATGTCCAGATCTCCATATACACTCATCGCCAGCGTTCGGGGTATAGGAGTAGCAGTCATTACCAAAATATGGGGAGGCAGATCATTTTTTAACCACATTTTAGAGCGCTGGGCAACACCAAACCGATGTTGCTCATCGATTATAGCAATTCCTAAGTTTTTGAACTTCACTTTATCTTCCAGCAAGGCATGTGTACCTATCAATATTTGCAGTTCACCATTTTCAAGATCATGATGAATAATTTTTCTCTCAGACGTTTTTGAAGATCCTGTCAACAACATAATAGAAATTCCCAAAGATCCAAGCAGCTCATTTACAGCATTATAATGTTGTATTGCCAGGATCTCAGTGGGAGCAATGAATGCGGCCTGAAAGCCATTATCCAAGGCGATCAACATACACATAACTGCTACTATTGTCTTTCCCGAACCAACATCGCCTTGCAATAACCTGTTCATTTGTGCTCCATTGCCAATATCTTTTCTAATTTCTTTAATTACTTTCTTCTGTGCATTGGTCAGATCAAATGGTAAATGATCTTGATAGAATTTATTAAAATAATCTCCAACCTTTTCAAAAACATATCCTTTTATTTTACTTTTTCGAATTAATTTTTTTCTGATCAGTTGCAATTGGATAAAAAATAATTCTTCAAATTTTAATCTTTGCTGAGCTCCGGTAAGTAGAGATTGATTCCTCGGAAAATGAATATTGAACATCGCTTCACTCTTGCTGAGCAATTGCATTTGACCTATAATATCTTCAGATAAAGTTTCTTCAAACCTGCTGCCTGTTTCGTCAAACAGATTTTGTATCATTTTTTGAACCGCTCTGTTGGTAACCCCTTTGTTTGTCAATTTTTCTGTAGAAGGATATACGGGCTGCATTGCCGTTCGTAAACTCTTTTTATAGTCAGATACCAATTCCATTTCAGGATGAGGCATGCTAAAAGAATTTTTAAAAGAATTTACCCTGCCAAAAATCACATACGGAATATCAATTTTTATCGCATTTTTGATCCATTTGGCTCCTCTGAACCAAACCAACTCCATGCTTCCGGTATCGTCCACAAAATTCGCAACCAGTCTGGAGCCTCTCTTCTGCTCTACGGTTCTTAAGGAAGTAATTTTCCCAACAATTTGAACTTCAGAATTATTGGGCTGTAACTGATCTATTTTAAAGAATTGGGTCCTGTCAATATATCTGTTCGGAAAGAAATTCAGCAGGTCCGCATAATTATAAATGCCCAGCTCCCTCCCTAAAAGCTCTGCTCGGGATGGACCAACTCCTTTTATATATGATATGGAAGTCCGTAAATTAATGGTGTGTTTTTATGCTTACGAAGATAATTAAATAATGGGTAAGGAAGCTTGTGAAATGTGAACCTTTAAAATGAATTATTAAGCGTGAGGGGCTGGTCCGTTTATATACGAAAGTGACCATTATATCATATTATTGAATATCGAACACCGATCAACGATCTAAGAATTACGAAGTTAAAATAAACATCCCTGATTAGTGTTGAGCTGCATAATACTTCTTTCCTACTTGTCCCACACTTACTCCATAGTTAAGCCTATGATCCCCTATAGATTTCATAGGGTCAATAAGTCAAGAGCGATAAATAAATCAAATGTTTTAATAAACTACCTCGATGCAAGCATACGAGGTACCTGCCCGACTACTATCACTCAGACAGGCCTGCCCGACAATTATCATTACTATTGTATTCAGGCGGGTTAAACCAAGTCTTCTCGTTCGCCGAATCCGCCAACGGCGGAGAAGGAGGATTAAAATACGGACACTAAAATCTTTCTTGAAATCTTCTGAATAAGATCGTTATTCTCTTAATTGTCTCCAACTTGTTCGGATATAAACTGTTTTTTTCGTCAACACAAATCAGGGATGTTCACACTGCACGTCTTTGATTAGATTTGACCGGTCCTAACCAATTCTTTGTTCCTTAGACTTATTGTTTTTGACTATCGAAACCGATTCAAATCCAGATCTTTTTTGTTTCACGCAAAAGCTCGCTAAGTTTTAGCGCAAAGATTTCATATTGCCCTTGTTATTGAAAAACACCAACCAGGGCAAAAATGTATTGACTTAATGAGTACCGTGTGTCATTCCCATGAAAATGGGAATCCACAATAATCGGTTTACTAATTGCGATACCTGGAGAATGACAATATCAATCCGTGTTTTATTCCTCTGCAAAAAGAAGCCTCAACTGTTAATGATTAGTGGATTCCCTTTTGCAAGGGAATGACACAATAGTGTTCATGTTTCATCATTCCCTTGAAACATCGATTGACCTTCAGATTAAATCCCTAAAATAAAAAAGGCAGTAACAAAAATAAATTTGATACTACCTTATTGATATTATTATTCTACCCTTCTGTTTGGATTATTTAGAGCCAGACAAAAGTTAAAATTATCTCTTTACAAAGACCTATTTCACAGAATAGCCCTTTCCTTCCAAACAAACGGAAAATGCTTTATTATAATCAGCTGCCAGATCAGCAGTTGCTGCCGCGGCAGCCTGATCATTGGCTTGTTGTTGCTGTGCATCTCCGCCTTTTTTCGCTCGTCGACCTCTTACTGCACCGGCTGTTGCTCCAATTGCAGCTCCTTTACCGGCATCTCCGGCAATTGCACCAATGGCGGCTCCACCGGCAGCTCCTCTGGCTGAACCTCTAACCATACTTCCATCAGCCGATGTATCTACTTGCCCTGCCTGAACAACGGTAGGATTTAGAGGGTCATAACCGGTTTGGTTGATCGCCCATTTATAACATTCCGATTCATCTGCATCCTGGGTGGCCTGATCCTGATTATTTGCCGGAAATACATACACGCCTAAACTTTTTGACAAGCTTTGGGCCATTACATTTTGAGCGCTCAGGTAAACAAAACCCGCTAACACTACTAATACTAAATTTTTCATTTTCTATATTATTTATTCTATTTATTAATTTCCCGGATGCGTAAAAACAAATCCCAATTGCTCCAAACCATCTGCTTCATTATAAAAAGTATAGCTTTTTACAATTTTATTGTTTTTTACCTGATAAACTGAATTCGCCCAAATGGTTATACTTTGATGGTCTGCTTTAAATACAGCCGACATAACTGCCCAATTGGACACCCATTCTCCCTGATTGTCACCATAAGTAATGTCCAGCGTAGCCATCCTTGATTTTGTATAGATCAGACTTTCATAATAATCCGTACCAAGAGCTTCCCAATTGGCAAGCACCATTTGCTTTCCAACGGAGTCGTTTATCGAAGGTCCTAAACCAACATAATCATCATCTAAAATGGATTCCATAGCAGCGATATCAACATCTTGTACGGCCTGAACATATCTTTCGATCAACTCAATATTTGCTTTGTCGTTATTAGGCGTGGTACAGCTAAAAAACAGGGCTACCAGCATCAAGGTTAAAATAAGTTTTTTCATTTTTTTTAATTATAATTAAGTAACAATATTACAAATTTTATTTTATTTAATCAGTTCCGTGTCGGGAAAATAATCAAGCCACACGGCCCATAGAACACTATTATAAATAAAAACCCTCTCCAATTTGCCATTTTCGGGTGTTAGCCCGTAAAAATCTATTTCAGACACCTCTACCTCTGCTCCATCAACCATTCTGTCAAAGGCGGCAATCGCTTCAAATTCAGGAAAATAAGCCAATACTACTTTTTTATTTCCTACACTGGTATTAATAACACCTTCCTTTTTGATATAAGATTTGGTAAAGGCAAGCTGTTTTCCTTCAAGATCATCACTTAGTCCAATGATCTGCTCTTTGGAAGGCAGTCGCTGATCATCCAGATTAACGGTATTGAACATCCATCTGTCTCCATACCAGGTCTCTTCTAGAGAAAACAAACTATTCATGATCTTTTCCATTGGCCGATCCCATTCATTATGCAAAACAGTTCCTTTGGGATATGCCTTTTTAAATCCCGCCCAGGTCATCTCCAGGACAGGTAAGGGTTCTAATTTTTGTTGTGAAAATTCACAGGTATTAGTAATTTGCTGTATGATCTCACCACTATTGGTTTCCCAGATCAATAAATTATTATTTGCCTGGGCCAATACTTTAAAGTCAACTTCCTTCCCCTCCAGATCATTTTTATAAGGAACCGGTAGATTAGACATCACACAGTAAGTGAAGATCACATTTTCATCACCAAAGTCACCTCCAATAATATGAGCCTGCCAAATATAATCACGAGGATATGCCCTCTGTACTCCATTCAGATCAAGAACGTAGACAATATCATCATTTTGCAGATAGTCATGAGCATCTTGGATAGAGATAAATTCCGAATTATATTGAAGGGTCCGGAACAAAATATAAGGTGATAAATATTTGGTAGAAATAATCGCAACAGACCATAAAATGCCGAAAGTTACCATAATCCAGGTTTTGACCAACTTTTTTCTGACATTAAGAATTATGGCAGCAACTAACAGCAAAAATGAGAACCACATAATGGACCTGCTTTGCTCAAAATATATCACTATGGTAGATTTTTCGACACCAATTATTTGCCCGATATCGGTCATAATGAACACACCAATCAGGGCCGTTAAGCCTGCCAAAAGCATTAAAATACCAAGTATTATTTTCTGTTTTTTGTTCGAATTTTCTGATTGTTTATCGTTCATTTTAGTAGGTATTATTTATATAATACTCAGGATTTAAAAGTACATCAAAAGTAAAAAAAATCAATTTATCTGTTGTAAAAATCAACTATAAAATTTAAAAAGCTTCCATGATGCCAAAGTAAATACCCGAATTATCATCAATTCCTTTAGCGAAATCCAATCTTAGATTGATCCTCTTTTTTAACGAGACCATATACCTGATACCCATACCAACACTCGGCAGCCAGGTTCTTTCCGAAAAATCGAGCGCCTCATCATTACCCCAGACACTTCCTGTTCCGGCAAAAGCTACGGCTCCCCATCTGTTATAAATATTCCTGCGATATTCCGCCTGTAATGCAATCATGTTTTCCCCGCGGAATTTACCTGTTTCATAGCCTCTTAAATTACTGCGACCATAACTTTGATAGCCATCAAAAGGTACATCTCCGGTTGCAAAACCACCGGCCAAGGAAAATGCCATCACCTGCTTTTCTTTAATTGGAATATAATATCTCACATTATAATCCGTGTCTACATAATCGTTATCACTTCCCAACCAGTCTGTATAAAATTTTGGCCGGATACTAAACATCAATCCTTTGGTTGGATTATAAATATAATCTCTGGTATCCCATGATATAACAATACCTAAACTGGAAATAAAATTATCAGTAATATCATGTTCTTCAAAAAATTCTTCCGTAAAATCATTCTCTTCGTCCGTTCCCTGATCAAATCTGTATCTTGTATTAACTCCCAGATATAATAATCCCAAATAAAAATCACTGATGATTTTTCTGCTGTATTCAGCACTAATAAAACTTCTCAATTCAGAATATACCAAATGGAGATCTTCACTCCCATCCATACTGTAAGAAACATCGTGATTAACTCTTGCCGGGCCCGCAATAAAGGTAGCACGGTTCTTATCTTCCTTCCAATACAATCGCGCCGAAGCTAAGAGAACATAACTGTTATTTGTAGAATATATCCCCGCCAGGGAGGCAATTGAAGGTGGTGACTTCTTATCTTCTTTGTCAAACTTAAAAAAGAACATGCCAACACCACCAAAACCTGTTCCAATAGTAGGGTTATTAATTATAAGGGGAATTGGCAAAAAGGTTTTTGATGATTCATCAAAAACCGTATCAAGATCTTTTTTCTGAGCCCATGCATTTACAAAGATCAGGAAACTCAGAAGTGTATAAAAAAATCGTTTGATCATGATCCCAAATATAATATTTGTGAGAATATAAAAACATCATAAAACGGCAATTTGGATGTGAATTTTTTAACAACTCCTAAACGATTCCATTTTTATTTTGAAGCCAGTGTAATAATAATTTACTATAAAATCAGAGGATCAGTCATTGGTTCAATAATTTTTGGTTTTCGAAGGTAATTCTCCGAATAACCTTTTGTAATCTGAAGCAAATTTCCCTGCATGCCAAAGACCATATTTATTAGCCAGAATATTTACCCTTTCATTACCATTCATTAGCAGTTCTTTTCTGACTTTATTTAGTTTCAAATTGTCAATATATTTCTTTGGTCCGAAACCAATTTTATTATTAAAGACATAGCGCAAATTTCTTTCGCTTACACCAATTTCTTTACATATTTCCAAAACATGAATATTTTCGTTTATATTACCATGTATATAATCTTGTGCCTTGTTAAAAATTAGGTTTGGTGAAGTATGAAAATCCTTTTGATCCTGTTTATTTAAATCAGAAATTGATCTAATGATCAATTTTGGCAATTCATAGGTGAACATGGTTTCATTAAATATTTTTGTATTGCATAAACCAACTATCATTTCCTGAATTTTAACAGCATTATTTACGTCGATCACGATCATTTCATGTTTTCGAATAAACTCCGTAAAATTGGGATAACCCAATAGAACAGACAGCTCCATAAGGTAATCATTGGATATGGAAACGGGTGTTCCAAAAAGATTAGGAAGGGTAACAGCGTTATGTTCCATCCCGCTTTTTAAAATTCCAATACAATTCCCACGCAAAACATGCTTGCGCCAACTAATCCTCTGTTCCATATTCCCTGGGATCATAAAGGTCGTAAAGCCCCTGAGGCCAAATCCTTGCTGCAATACGGTTCGATTCATCTTGTGGACACCTAATATAACCGGGCCATTTATGATTTGAATCAGGCTTCCCTGAAATCTACCCAGATCCAATTGGGCATGTTCAAGTTCACCATTACCAACCATTTCAGCGAAGTGATCGAAGTCCTCAAAATGAAATTGTTGTTTTATAAAATTTGTGTCCAAATTGCCGTTTTATGATGTTTTCATATCTGTGCTAATGCTATATTTGTAGTATTATTAATTGCTGCTGTGTATTGTTATTATCTACAACAAAATTATTAAAAATTATTGTAATTTTTTTACTTTAAGAAATATCAAAAAAAACAGAGGAAATTTAGGCAAAATGTCATGCACAGATCAATCCCCTGTACGAGAAACTAAAACAAACACTTAAAATTAAAACTATTATGAACCAATTAAAAACTGTAATTGTTCTGGTCGTTACATTGTTTATTTATAACAATAACAATGCACAGAATATGATTATCCACGATGCGGAGTATTATATTATTGAAGCCCAGAATGGTAAGAAATGGGCTGTAGAAGACGGGCAGCTGGATAAAAAACTGGCAGAACTCAAAAAGAAATATAAGAACCCTCCAAATATTGTACATTATATGTGGGACGATCAACCACCAATGTCCTTTGGAGATCCTATTTACCAAAAAATGCGAGGTTATGACACACCCCATTTAAACAAACTGGCTGAAGAAGGAATTATATTCGCCAGGATGTACACAGAACCTGGATGTACACCAAGTAGAGCGGCCTCTCTAACCGGGCAAAATGCGATTCGGACAGGAACTTATGAGATAGGTTTCCCAGTAGAATACACTGGTTTTTCTAAAGAAAATGTAACCATAGCAGAAGTTTTATCTCAGGCGGGTTACAATACAGGCTTTTTTGGCAAACTTCATTTGGGGGATGTGGAAGAATCCTACCCTCACAATCAAGGATTTGACATGGCATTTTGGGCAATTTACAATCAAATGACAAGCCTTTACAACCTTCAGGGAGAAGCGGCAAATGCTATCATAAGTATGAAAGAAGAACTTCTAGCTCCGAATCCTTATCAGTTAGATAAGAAGTGGGTGAACGATGATGCGTATGTATTTTATTTAGAAGGAAAAAAAGGGGAGTTGGCTAAAGAGTGGCGTAATGGATCACAAGAATTAAAGGATTACAGAGACTTTGATGGTGAATCCAGAGAAAGAGCTCTTAGTTTTATAAGAAAAAGTGTTGAAGAAAAGAAACCGTTTTATGTTGCCTGGTGGCCTTTGATGTTCTCCTTTATTCCTAATGCCCAAAAAACAACATTGCAAAGAGGCCTGGTAGGTGAAGAATATCAGCGGGTTCTTGAAGTGGACATTGCTGCCTTACGAAAAACATTAAAGGAATTGGGTGTTGAAGGAAATACGCTAATTGTTGCTATGGCAGATAATGGCCCAATGACACATAACCCCCCTCCGGGAGCTGGTTTAGGCGAAGGTATGTTTAGGGGTGGCAAGGGTGATTTCACCGAAGGTGGTATTCGTGTTTGTGCAGCAGCGGTATGGCCGGGAGTAATTGAACCGGATGGAGTTTCTGGTGATATAATTCAACAAACAGATTTTTTTACAACATTTGCCAGAATAGCGGGAGCAACAAAATATATTCCAAGAGATCGGATTATTGACGGTATCGACCAGACTTCCTTATTATTTAATGGAGATACCTATGGTAGACGTGATTATGTATTTATTTACCAAGGCTCTACATTAGCGGCAACGATTAAAGATCAATTTAAAATTCACTGGATTCAAAAAGATCCTTCTCAAGCCAACTCCGGACTTACTTCGGTTATTGACCTTTATAATGATCACCGGGAAGTTAATCCATTGACAATAGGAGCTTTTCATATGAAAGAGCCCTTTAAAAGAATGAGAGCGAGACATGAGATCTGGACAGAAAAATATCCAAATCGTAAGCATAAATACAGTATGGCCTATACCGGAATATCTAATGTCAGACCGGAAACTAAAGCCTTGATCAATCCACCTGCTGATGTTAAAGGCTTACCTTTTGACCCAAATGAATTTATTGAGTATTATGAAAAATTCCCATACGATGGTAGTGGTTCAGCTGATCCGAGGGAATAGAAATTCTTTAAATCAAGTATAAAAAATAAATTTATCAAACTCTATATTATGATCACAGAAAAAAAATTAGAAAACCACGTGAATAGGTTCTATCAGACACTTATCATTGCTTTGATGATCTTATTTGCTTTGCCAGCCATGGCTCAGGAAGAGGCCAATAAAGAAAAACAATGGAATTTTACTGCCGCACCCTACTTGTTAATACCGTATATGAATGGCAACGTTGGAATTGGGCCTGTTGAGGCAAATGTGGATGCAGGTCCCAGCGAAATCTTTGGCAATCTTGACGCCGGCTT
>Ga0164313_10000834_pt1 | contig 26073 bp, 19 predicted proteins | sample GuaBasSedimGuay4_FD_113735 | JGI IMG/M metagenome (GOLD analysis project Ga0164313, IMG submission 113735) | Subseafloor sediment microbial communities from Guaymas Basin, Gulf of California, Mexico - Guay4, Core 4569-4, 0-3 cm | ecosystem: Environmental > Aquatic > Marine > Hydrothermal vents... | reverse complement strand
CAAGGCTGGCATAAAGCGGGTGTAGTTCAATGGTAGAACTTCAGCTTCCCAAGCTGACTACGTGGGTTCGATTCCCATCACCCGCTCCACTTGGTTTCAAAATGTTATAGAGCACGCCACCCACTATCGCCACCCACATCATTGAGTCGGTAATTGCCAGTACCAGGATCATTGGAGACTGAGACAGTCACGTCGAATACCAGAAGAAAGTCCACAAAAAAGTTTCAGATTCCGTCGTGAAGTCTCTGGCCCGCGAATGGGGAGTTTCCGAAGAAAAAATAATTTGTCTTCGCAAAGACAAAATTGAAAGACACATTGCCACTATTGGATTCGAACTCAAATTCGAGAATCGTGGCCTCCTTTATATAAAGGTACTTTATTCTGTCTCTTTTTTATATCGTTTCGCATCATTCCATTTATCAGTTCTGAATGATGATGCAGGTAATAAATGTGTGTTGAAAAGTGTTCCTTCTACCCAGTTTTTCCATGCATAGCGTACTGCCACCGGATTTTTGACTTCCTCATTTTTTACAGATAGGTGCTTCCGGTTAATGATTTCTGCAGTAGCCGGATAAAATATCTTATCTTCTCCTGCAATTTCAAACCCCTCTAGCTCACCAGGTGCATATAATCCGGATTCAGCATTTTTGAATTTTAAGATAATAGCTCCATTTTTTGTCTCCTGTGACTTGTACACTGGCGATGCATAAGCCACTTTATTAAAGCCATATGTTTGGTTCAGAGCATTCAATAATAACCTGTCGGCTACCACCTTTTTATTAGGTGGATGAATAAAAAATTCAGCACCAATATCCATTGTAATTGCTATACCCGAGTTAGGAATTGAATCTAAACTTTGTAATTGTACTTCGCGAATAAATGCAGAATTATCAACAGAATCAAACGCGTCATTATTACCGTACAAGAAAGGTGCTATTTGCACATAGTAAAAAGGAAAATCTCCAATTCCCCAGCGATTTCTCCAGTCTTTTACCATCGCAGGAAAAAGTTCCTTATATTTTTGTGGTTCATCTCTGTTGGCTTCGCCTTGATACCACAAAGCACCTTTTATTGTGTATGGGATTAGTGGGTTTATCATTGCATTGAAAAGCACGGTTGGAATTTTATTTGGTTCTTTTTCAATATCAATATTTGAAATATTGATATCTTCATAATTATTTAAAATTTCTTTACTCATCCATGCTTGCACAGGACTGCCACCCCAGGATGTGTGTATTAGTCCAACAGGAACATCTAAAATCTCTTGTAGCTGTTGACCAAAGAAGTAAGCAACCGCACTAAAATCTCCTACATTATCAGGATTTGCTTGTTGCCATGCTGAGAACTTTCTAACCTCTTTCAACGGTGTTTTTGAGCCAATTCTATCTACTGTAAACAACCTTAGTAATGGGTTGTTGGATTTTGCAACCGCCATTGTTGTTCCAAAAGTAGGTTGCCCGGTGTACCCATTCATTGGTTGTTGCATGTTTGATTGTCCAGAGCAGAGCCAAACTTCACCAAATAACACATTGTTGAGTGTTATATCCGATGTTTTACTTTTTATTTCAATGCTTTGTGGCTCAGTGCTATTGGTAGTTTTTATCTCAGTTCGCCAGTTACCTTTCAAATCTGCTTTCAATTTAATCTTCTTGTTTAACCACGATACCTTTATGGTCATTACCTCATTGGCATCCGCCCACCCCCAAAATTCAACGGTGGTATTACGCTGTAAAACCATATTCGATGAAATGATTGCAGGAAGTTCTATATCAGCACTTACAGGAGTTAATGATAGTAATAGAAAAAGAGTAATGGATAGTGGAGCAATAAATATATTTTTCATGTTAATAACTTCCAATTTGTTTATTGAAAATTTCAGCAACCTGTCTTCAAAATTCAATTGAAGTTCAATAAAGCTACAATGCTAATTTAGACTGTACGTCAGCGTGCCACCCGGATCCACGTGCATCACATGCGAAACTCGAACGCCCTCAATCCCTTGAAATCAGTTCGAAAGATAAATAAATTTCCAGCCTCACTCTGTTTCAAAATATCCTCATCACTTAATCCCTCTCGAGCGCTGGTAACGAACAGCCAACTAAGATCAGGCCCACCAAATGCCACGCATGTTGGTTGCAATGCAGGCACGTCAATTACCAGATCGGTTTCACCGTTCGGGGCGTAGCGGACTACACGGCTTCCGCCCCACTGTGCATTCCATATTCCACCTGCAGAATCTATAGTTGATCCATCGGGATGCACTGATGTTTCAGTTTTTGCAAATTCCCGCTGACCGGAAAGTGTGGTTCCAGCCCTATCGACAGAATAAGCATTTATGGTGTTTTCAGGTGAATCTGTGTGGTACATGGTCTTCCCATCAGGGCTCCAGCAAAGACCGTTCGAAATCGTTATCTGACTTATTTTCTCGGACATGCCTGCAACAGGATCGTAGCAATAGAGGGCGGCCGACCCCGGCAATGCTGGCAAGCTCTCGACCATGCTTCCGGCCCAAAACTTTCCGGTGGGATCAACTTTTCCGTCATTGAAACGAATGCCTTCTGCCAGGAAACCAGGTGGCACAAGCCAGTCTACTTGTTTTCCTGTTACATCATAAATGGCGAGACCGATATCAAAGGCAACAATCAACTTGTCACTGTCTTTAATAAACCCAAAACACGCAACTCGATGAGGTGTGTCCCAGACATCAAGCACTCCTGATTCGACGTGGTATCGATATAACAGGGCAGCGTTGATATCTGTCCACCAAACTGCCTGTTGCCGTTCATTCCAGAGGACACCCTCGCCCAATGAGTTTGATACTTTCACTACCGTGAGGAGTTCTGCCTTCATGACTGGGAACTCTCTGTTTTTGATTGCGCTTCCTGAAAAGCCCGGATAAGCAAAACCGCTTTTCTGTATACCGCACCAGGACTGTCTCCTGCTTTGTAGATATCAGATCCAATCCCAAATCCTTTAGCGCCGGCGCTAATCCACTGATTCATATTTGAAGCAGAAACACCACCAACAGCAAAAATTTGAGCCTGGGTTGGCAGGACCGCCGACAAAGCCCGAACGTGATCCGGCCCATAGGTACTGGCCGGAAAAAGTTTTAAGTACCTTGCGCCACAACGTATGGCTTTTAGTGCCTCCGTCGCTGTGGCCACACCCGGCATTACCATCATTTCGAGTGCCGTTGCACGCCGTATAACCGGGCCACGTGTATTTGGGGCTACGATCAGTATTCCGCCAGCCTTATGCACCTCATCAACCTGGCTTGAGTTCAAAACTGTTCCCGCGCCGAGAATACAATCATCAGGCAATGTATCGACCAGTGCCTTGATACTCAGCAAAGGATCAGGTGAGTTAAGCGGTACCTCGATACAACGAAATCCGGCAGCATAAAGCGCGCTCCCAACCTCTCCTGCCTCATCCGGTTTGACACCACGCAGGATTGCAATCAGAGGCAGTGTTTTTAGCGCTGCTTCCTGGGTGTGCCTTATGTCAGTTTGACCGGTCACTGGCCAGCCTCATAAAACGACCGAAAGCCACTCACAACCGCCGCAGTGCCATCAGTTTTCGTTGACTCGACACCAAAGTAATCCAATGCACATTCAAATTGAAGGCACAAATCCTGAGATCCAATAATTTCGACCGGACCTTTCCACGGAGCAAAACAGGCCAATGCGCCGGAGATATCTGAGCCTATTAACAACCCGGAAAGATAGTCCGAAGCCTTTGCGGTCGTCAGTGAACCACTGATTTGCCGGCTGCGCGTGCTGAATAAGGTATGAAGTATGGAAGCATGGTCTGTGCATGCCAGGGCAAGACCTTCACAAAAAGCACCGGCATGAAAATGATGGCTGCTTGAATCCCCGGCCGGTGCAGATAACAAAACTGAGTGTTGATGGAGAAGACTGAACAGTTCACCACTCAGTGCGGTCAGAAAAGACTGGATGTAGCCGTCACTGATCACCACCCATTTCGTGTGGGTACCTGGCAGGCATAGTAAATATTCACCATTCCTGTGCCTTGTGTCCATCTCAATCCAACCGAGAATTTGAAGCTCTTCGCCCCGCATCAAATCCGGCTGCCCATAAGGATTCTCACATGACACACCGGGAACTATTGAGATGTCATGCCCGCGTTCTTCAAACTTGAAGCAGTTTCTTCGCAAATCATCGGGACCGGCGGGGCAGGGTAAATATGGGACAGTTCGCCAACCCAGGTTTGACCCGACCATGCCAGCCATAATAATGGGAATTTCCCCCATGCTCCGGGTCCATGGCTCGATGGCAGCGAATAAGGTTTCAGGGACGGAGCCTTGAACCTGGGCAATCCCCGGCCCGGCAATCAGAGTAGTTCCCGCCTCATCTTCATCATCAAAGTTACACAACAGGGCCCGTAGTCGACTGGTTCCCCAATCGACACCAATAAAAGTGGAAGCCACCATGTTTCAGGTTCTACCGGCGTCAACAACCAGGCTTTGACCTGTGATCATCCTGCTGTCGTCGGCAGCCAGGAAAAGAACCAGGCTTGCGACATCTTCTGTTGTCAGACGCTCTTTTAATGCTTGCTGATCGCGCCATTTCTCCTCAGCCAGCGGTGTTAACCACGTTTGTAATTGTTTTTCTGTAGCGACCCAGCCGGGTAATACCGCGTTAACCCTGATTCCGTTCACCCCGAAATCCTTTGAAAGAGCTTTAGTCATGCCAATCAAGCCGGCCTTCGCGGTGACATATCCCGGCATATCTGGTAAGCCGAGAATAGCAGCGATGGAGCTGAGATTAATGATTGACCCACGGTTTGCAGGTCTCATTTTCAGATACGCAGCCCTGGATGCGATGAAAGCAGAATCCAGATTGACAGCCATGCATTTTCGCCATTTATCCGCCGTGAAACCCTCGACATTATGCCGCTGGTCATTGGCGACATTATTGACAAGGACATCAAGTCCACCCATGTCCCTGCACGCATCTTCTATGGCACTTTCAACATCCGTGGCGACAGTCATGTCAACCTTTCTATACCATGCAGTCTGTCCAAACTCCGATTTCAGCTTGCCGTTCAGTTCCTCGGCGGATGAACTGTCGATATCGACAAAAGCGACTTTTGCTCCCTGGCGCATAAAACCTTTCACCAGTCCTGCACCTATGCCCGATGCGCCCCCTGTAATAAACGCAGCGCGACCAGCAAGGCTGGGATAAGTTGCTTGATCAATTTTTCTGCTGTCAATAGTCATAGGCTTAGATATTCAGAAACCTGAATTATACAAAAATACAAGATGTCTGCATCACCATTCAGCCAGACTGCCATCGTCGTGTTCCCAAATCGGGTTTCGCCAGACATAGTCCATTTCACGAGCCTTCGCTTCAACTACGGCCTCGTCAATTTCCAAACCCAGACCCGGCCCGGTTGGAATATTCAGATAACCATCTTTGACCGTTAAAACAGAATCGTCAATTAAATAATCCAGTACACAACCAGTCTCGTTGTAATGAATACCCATACTCTGTTCCTGGATCACTGCATTATGCGACACCGCATCAAGGTGTAAACACGAGGCCAGGGCCAGCGGCCCAAGTGGACAGTGTGGGGCCAGGGCAACATCATAGGCCTCAGCCATGGTTGCTATCTTTCGACCTTCAGTAATTCCACCGCAATGACTGAGATCCGGTTGAATTATGTCTACCCAGCCTGCTTCGAATATCGGTTTGAAATCGTATCGGCTAAATTGGCGCTCACCCGCAGCGATCGGTATAGAAGTCTGGCTGGCGATATTTTTCAGTGCATCAAGATGTTGTGGCAACACCGGTTCCTCTATAAACAACGGGCGAAACGGCTCCAACTCCTTTATCAGCACCTTTGCTGCACCACGGTGAACCCGCCCGTGAAAATCAATCGCAATTCCCATTTCACTACCACCAGCTTCTCTTGCTTCTGCAACACGCTTAATGACAGCATCGATCGTTGCACTATTCTCAATATAATGCATCTCTGGAGTTCCGTTCATCTTGAATGCATCAAAGCCCGCTGCTTTGGCTTCGCGCACTTGTGGTGCTATATTCGCAGGCCGGTCTCCTCCCAACCATGTGTATGCGCGAATTTTGTGACGCAGGGCGCCACCCAGGAGATCAGATACGGGTGTGTCGAAGTACTTACCCTTAATGTCCCATAATGCCTGGTCTATGCCTGCAATGGCACTCATCAGGACCGGGCCACCCCGATAAAAACTGCCGCGGTAGAGACGTGTCCAGATCGCCTCGATATTTCTTGGGTCCCGGCCGATTATTTCCTCTTTCATCTCCTCTACCGCCGCCATGACAGTATGAGTTTTTCCCTCAAGCACGGGTTCGCCCCAACCGGATATCCCAGCATCAGTCTCAATTTTCAACATTCCCCAGCGAGGTGGGACAATCCATGTTTTTATATCAACTATTTTCACCGGTAATCTCCCTTAACATACAGCTTGGTATTATTTATAATATTAGTGAATGCGTTAGCTTGCAACTCATGTTCTCACCGGGGCTGCGCTGTAAATGAAAACCAGGTCATCGACCGGTAGGTTTCACCGGGACGAAGCACTATGGAAGGAAATCCCGGTTGGTTTGGGGCATCAGTGTATTGCTGGGTTTCCAAACAAATAGCGGACTGTGAATCGTACGCGGCGCCCTGCTTCCCGATGATTGATTGATTCAGGAAATTAGCAGAATAGATTTGGATGCCGGGTTCCGTGGTGAATACTTCCATTTGACGGCCACTTTCCTCGTGAAAAAAAACAGCAGCCAACTTTGCCTCCCGTGCGTCTTCTTTTTTATTCAAGACCCAGTAATGATCGTAACCATTACCCAATTCAAGCTGTTCATGCTCATCGTGGATACCCGCACCAATTTGTTTCTTCAGCCTCAAATCAAAGGGGGTATCCGCAACCGGTAACAGCGCACCTGTGGGTACAGAGTTATCATTGAGTTCCAGAATGTGACCGGCGTCAACCATTAACCAGTGATCTCGAACACTGCTGCCCGGGATACCGGATAAATTGAAATAACTATGCTGAGTCAAATTAACCACGGTCATTTTGTCTGTAATGGCCGAGTAATCGACTTTCAGCTGATTGTCATCCGACAGCGTGTAAGACACTTCGATCTCCAGTTTCCCCGGATAACCCTCTTCGCCATCGTTGCTTGAATAACTTAGCGTAATGCTGTTAGTCCGGCTATCGATCGCCACGCTCCACAATGCACGATTGAACCCGTTCATACCGCCATGCAGGTGGTTTTCTCCATTATTGATTGGTAGTGAATAACTGGAATCTCCGATCCGCAGCCTGCCACCGGAGATCCGGCCGGCAACCCGGCCAACGACACATCCAAAATACATTTGGTCCAATTCGTACTGTTGCAGATTGTCGAAACCCAGCACGATATCCTGGAAGGATCCGTTACGATCCGGCACACAAAGCTCAGTAATAATTCCACCAAAGTTCAAAACCCTGACAACCATTCCATTTCGGTTGGTCAGCGTGTACTCCCGCACCCGTGAGCCATCCGACAAATCACCAAAATGTCTCGAGGCAATTGGCGGCGGGTTCCTGGCGTCGGAGGGATGTGTTGTCAAAGTACTATTTCCTTGATCACAAGAGTGCTACTCAATCTGTTTTCAATGGTGGTCGCCAGGGAGTTACACCTGACTTGGGGTTCAAGAATCGTGCGCCTGCGTGCGTGTACCAGGCGTTCAGCAAATCTGCCAACTCGTTGGCCTTTTCGGGCATCTGGGATGCAAGGTCAAGTAACTCTTCTGGATCTGAAGATAGGTCGTACAATTGGACACGACCGTCTTCCAGTCTGCGGATTAACTTGTAATCCCCAACACGGATTGCTGAAGCCGGTACACCCCCCTGGTTGCTATAGTGTGGGTAGTGCCAATACAACGCTCTGTGTTGCGGTTGTTTGCGGGGCTTTTGCACGGGAAAAAGACTTTCTCCATCCACGGCAGCATGCTGCACACCCGCTGAATCCAGGATGGTCGGGTAAAGGTCCATGTTGATTACCGGTGAGGAGTTCACAATGCCCGGTGTTAACCGGCCTGGCCAGCGAATGATCAGCGGGACACGGATTCCACCTTCATAAAGCCACCCTTTTCCTCCCCTGAACGGCAAGTTACTGGTTGGTAATCCCTCCGAAGTCGAAAGACCGCCATTATCAGACGTGAAAATGACCAGGGTATCGTCCGCAATACCCAGGTCTTCGAGCGCTTCGAGCAACCTCCCAAAGTTTTTGTCCATCTGCTCAACCATCGCAGCATATACCGGATGGTCCTGGGTCTTACGAACCCTCCTGGGGGTTTCCGTATTTGGCCATACTTGTTCTTCCTGTCCGAATTCAGTCAGCCGGCCAAGTTCTTTGGCACGGGTTCTGTTTTCACTTACAGATTGTTCGGGCGCGCCCAATGGGATATGAACTGTGTAATAAGAAAGAAAGATAAAAAATGGAGACTCTTGACGCTTCATTTTCTGCAACAGCGCTATGGTTTCTGTCGTCAGACGCTCGGTGAGGTACTCACCATCGGGACCGTCTTCCAGGCGGGGGTTCCTGTAAGGTGAGAAATAACCGTCCCGCCCCTTGGGTGAACCACTCCAATAGCCACCAATATTGATATCAAACCCCTGGTTTTCAGGCCAGTACTGCTCTTCCTCACCAAGGTGCCACTTGCCAACAAACGCGGTCGAATAACCTCCGGACTTGAGCTGTTCTGCAATGGTTAACTCTTCCCGCCCCATAAACTCGTTCACTAGCGCAGGTTTGAATCGCTCGGAACGATGCGTATCACCCTCTTTGTGGAACCAGTCAGTGGCGCCGGCAACAGCGGGATTTCTGCCTGTCATCAATGCAAACCTCGAAGGGCTGCAAACCGGGCTGGCAGAATAGTGGTTATCGAAGCGAACGCCCTGACTCGCGAACCGCGTTATGTTCGGTGTCCTGTAAAAGGTATCAGGATTATTCGGTTCAATATCCATTTGACCAAGATCATCGACCACAACAACAAGGATGTTCGGTGGGGTGGCCTGATCAGGTTGCCCGTGTGCTGTGCACGAGCAAACAACCAACAGAGTGATCAATGCAAGCAGTTTTTTACTGTTTTGCGTCCTTGTTGTGCATTTATTTTCATTGGAGTCAGTAGCCATCAGAGACGATCTCATCGAGCTTTTTCTGCATCTCCTTTGTCATTTCTTTGTTTGAACCTGCGAGGTTGTTCTTCTCCCCTATATCAGATGACAAATCATACAATTGGGCATAGTGTGCGTACCCGCCTTCAATTCCCTTGGCCAGCATCCAATCAGGTAGTTCACGATGCTGTGGAACCGGTGAAATGTACTTCCAATCACCGTTTCTTAAGCCAAGCGTTCCCGGGGATTCTTCGACCAGGTATTCGCGTCCAGTTTCCGTTCGCCCAAGTAAAGTCTCAAGCAAATTGATACTGTCGATCGCCTCATCTTCCGACAATTCAACCTCCAGCATTGATGCAAACGAGGCATAGATATCCATTTGGGAAATCAGGGCATCACTTACCGCCGGCTTTACATGGCCCGGCCAATAGACAATAGTCGGTACCCTGGTTCCGGCCTCATAAGCGCTGTATTTGCCGCCACGGAAGGGGCCGCCTGGACGATGATTACCGAGATTCTCTACTGCATCATCAGCATAACCATCATCCAATACCGGGCCATTATCGCTTGTGAAAATCACGATCGTGTTGTCCGCTATACCAAGGGCCGCCAGTTCTCGGATGATTTCACCTGTGACCCAATCCACCTGGGCAATTACATCCCCGCGCAGTCCCATGGTACTGGCCCCTTCAAACCTGGGATGCGGTAAGCGTGGTACATGGATATCATGAAAGGAATAAAACAGGAAGAATGGCGAGTCTTTATTCTCCCTGATGAAATTTACCGCCCTGGACTTAAGAATCTCCGGGAAGTCTTCTTCAAGCCACAAGGCTGACTCTCCACCACCCATGTATCCTATGCGGCTTACGCCATTGATTATGGTGTCGCTGTGCTGAGGATCGGCCGCAAAACGCAGCAGTTCCGGGTTTTCCCTGCCGGTTGGCCGGTCGCCCACCTTATTCTTGTAGCTGACGGTGATCGGATCATCCGGATCCAGACTAACGACCCGGTGATTTTCGAGATACACCGTGGGCACTCTATCTCCGGTCGCGGGAAGCAGGAAGGAGTAATCAAAGCCGATTTCGAGTGGGCCGGGTGCTACCTCTTGGTTCCAGTCGACACTGCCCGAGCCCAATCCCAGATGCCACTTGCCGACCACCGCTGTTCGATAGCCGGCACGCTGAAACATGGACGGCAACGTGGGCGAACCTGGCGGAATCAACAATGGTGCATCGCCCGGAAGAATTGCGGCGTCGCTTCGAAAGCCATGCCGGCCAGTCAGCAACGAGAATCGAGAGGGCGTACATGTCGCGGCGGCACTGTGAGCATCCGTGAACCTGATTCCACGCCTCGCCAGCTCATCAATCTCTGGCGTTTCGACTCCGACCGCACCGTAACTCCCAACATCCGCATAGCCCAGATCGTCGACATATAAAATGATGACATTTGGTGTGGAGATTCTGCCGTCGTCGAGCGCCGCGCTATCCGGCACTTTGGTCTCAGGCTCGCACCCCAATAAGACCAGGAGCGGCACTATCAGGCCAATCGACAAAACTGGCGGTAATCGAAATGTGTCTGTCACTATTGTGCTCCTTCGAGTTGAAAGCCATAATAATCATATATATCATATCACGAATTATGAGCTTAACGAAACGCTTTAAAACGAGGGACGTAAAGCACTCTTTCGTAATACTGCTGGATAAATGCGCTGTGTTTTTTATCATATAAATATTATGCGACAGGTCCTCACTCCGCTTATCGCGAGAACACATTGCTGGAAGCGGTACTTTTGGGTCCGCCGTTGTCCGACAGGAAGAAAGCCAGGGTGTTCTCATCGAGCCCCAATCACTTTCTGCCATTGAGGTACATGTCTGAAAGAAAGGTTTGACAAATGTTATGATTAATATTATAAATAAGACTATACTCGACACACCTACCTGTGATTGCTGATGGAAAAGGAGATGAAATGACCTTAATTAAGAATCTAACGACAAAATTCTGCCGCGGTGTACCTTTTGTCTGCAGCGTGATTTTGCTGGGTAGTCTGTCGACAGTGGCTAGCGCTCAGGACGATAGTGTCCCGGCCGATGAGCCGGCCGTGCTTGAAGAAGCCGTGCCTGAAGAAGCCGTGCCTGAAGAAATGGTGCTTGAAGAAGTCGTGGTAATGGGTATTCGCGGCGCCCTCGAAAACGCGCTGAAAGCAAAGCGAGCGTCCGATAACCTCGTGGAAATTGTCAATGCTGAGGATGTTGGCAAGATGCCGGATCAAAACCTTGCAGAGGTCTTGGAAAATATTCCTGGTGTGCAGATCGACCGCACCGCCGGTGTCGGATCCTCGGTTTCAATCCGTGGCTCAGACCAGAATCGTATTGAGCTCAACGGACGGGGCACCACGCCGGCAGAAGATGATCGTGGTGGCATTAGTTTTGAGGATATGCCTGCGGAACTGATTGCGTCATTGGAAGTCGTCAAGGTCCCGACCGCCGATATGGTCGAGGGGTCACTCGGTGGTACCATCAATCTGAAAACCTACCGTCCGCTTAAGCTGAAGAAGCCGTTGCGGGCATTGAGCTTACGCTATGAATATGCCGAGAATCGCGGTGAATACACGCCATCGTTTTCTGGCACCTATGCCAACAAATTCTCTACAAAGGGTGGAGACATAGGGCTGCTGTTATCGGCAATATACTCCGCCCGGCAGATCCGAGAGGATACGCTCAACGTACGCGTCGGTGCGCGTACCAATCAAGACCTGGACGGTGATGGCGTAAACGATCCGTATCTTCGCCCACAATTTGCACAGCAGTTTTTTGGTATCCAAGACCAGACGAATCTCGCCATTAACACCTCCTTCGAGTGGCAGGCCAGCGACGAGTTCCGTGTTTTTGTTGACGGCACTTATACCGAGGCTGAGATTGATCGACGGGGATTTGGCGCGTTTCTAGGTTTACCTGGCTCACGCGCCGAACTTGATCACCTTGACACGGCAGTATTCTCTGATTACACCGCGCCGAATGGGGTTTCAATTCCGATGATCACCCGATCCCAGATCGATGGTGTCCAGATCCGATCTACCAACTCATCATTGAGTCGTGAAACGGACAGCTCAGTGGTCGCCATGGGCGGTGAATTTCTTAATGATGCGTGGACGATTGCCGGCGAATTGAGTGCATCAGGTTCCGACACCTATGCGCCGCAGTTCTCACTTGTGACCCAATTCCAGAACCCGGATGCCGCAAACATCAATAGTGCTGCCGCACGGCAGCGCGTCGATTTTCTCTACGACATTACCGGTGGTGATCTTGAGTACGGACCGGTAGAAAGTTTTGCGGGAGACTTACTCGATCCGAATTCGTACGCAACGTTCGTCGCTCGTGACACAGAAAGTATGTTTGATAACACTGATAACGCACAGAGAATAGATTTCACCTACCATGTCGACAATAGCTTTGTTAGCGCATTGCAATTTGGCGTTCGAACAAACCAACGTGAGTCGAAACGAGGTCGAACCGTGCAGAACACGACCATATTTCCAGGACTCGCACAAGGCGGATTATACCCATTCATGACATCAACGCCCGGCGACTTCTTCGATTTCAACCCGGGCGGCCGATACCTTGATGCTTTCTTGGCAGGGAATCCGGACCTTTTCAAGAATCCCACAGCTATTCGTGAGGAACTTGGACTTGCTACAGACCCGAGTTTAGATCGTACGCAATCGTTCATAGTAACGGAAGATACGCTCGCTGCTTATTTGGTTGTTAACTTCAACACCGACCTCGGCGGCGTAGGCGTCCGTGGGAACCTTGGTGTACGATACATCGATACGGACCAGTCTGCCAAAGGATTTCAGCTCGGGGACGGTTTTCCCCCAGAAGGCCAAGCTATCAACGTAAAGCAAAAATATAGCGAAACATTGCCGAGTATGAGTATGGTTATTGCTCCTAGGGACGATCTGTTGGTCAGAATCGGTGGCGCGCGAATCCTGCGTCGACCCAACTTTGGCGACCTGTCACCGACAGTAGTATTCCCGTTGAACAACAATGCGGTGACCCAGGGCAACCCGGCGCTTCAGCCGACGACAGCCGATCAGTACGACCTGACCTTCGAGTACTATTTCCGACCTGGAAGCCTGTTGAGCCTCGGCGCGTTCTACAAGAACATAGACGGCACGATCGGATCGGAAATTGTTCCGGGCGGCATTTACAACCCGAACGCAACGGCGCCCGATGGCACTCAGGGGGAATTTGTTGACCTGATTCGCCCTGTCAACGTGGCTGGCGGCAAGATCAAGGGCTTTGAGCTTTCGTTTCAGCACAACTTTGATCACTTGTCTGGATTCTGGAAAAACTTTGGCATGATCGCTAACTACACGTATCAGGATGGCAAGCGTGACGCGACGTTTACGATACCGGGGTTCATCCAGGACGGTGAACAAACCGAGTTTCCACTTAATTTCCGAAACCTGTCAGAGAATAGCTACAATTTAACGCTTTTCTACGAGACTGATCGGTTTGACGCAAGAGTTCGATACACCTACCGCGATGCATTCTTGCGACGCGAGGCGCTAGATCTGTCGAACGGGTTGCCTTTTTACCAAGGCGATCGCGGACAGTTGAATGCCAATATGTCGTATAGCATCAATGACATTTTTTTGATCCACCTGTCAGGCATCAACCTCACCAAGGAAACAAACGACGAGTATGGCATCTTCGCAGACGGTCCGCTGGTACAGATGCGAGATGCTGATCGGCGCATTGTTCTGGGTGTACGAGCACGATTCTAAATCGTCGCATCAATTTGGCAAATAAGGGGCAGCCATCAGTTTTGATGTCTGCCCCATTATTGTTAACAGAGACCAAGGGCGAACGAGAGTGGTTGCACCAGGATCAGTGAACTAACGACTGGAAAGGAGCAAGGTAATGATGAGATATCAGGACTCAGAGAAACTCAATCGGGCGGATCCCCGCCCGGCAATTCAGCGATATTTGCGGGATGCCCGCATTCCGGCGCTGCTGTTGTTGCTCCCCTTGCTGTTGGTCATGTCCAATGCCTGGGCTGCGAAGCCCCCAGCAGTGATTCCCGATGTCGAGGCCAGCGAGGTTATTGGCTTTGCGCTCTACACGGTGCAGGATGAAACGCTGAAGATCACGGCCCAGCTCTACCCTTTGCCAGAGGACGCGCCTCGCACCGTGCGCCTTGAACTACAGTCCTTCGACGGAACCTGGAGTGAAACGGCTGCTACCGACGTTGTGATGCCCGGCTGGACCGCACCTTTCCGTATTGAGAATTGGGACGGGAGTCGCAACATCGCCTACCGAATCCGGCATGGCGAGGAGGCGGTCTACGAGGGGCTGATTCGCAAAGATCCCGTAGACAAGGAAGAGATCGTGGTCGCGGCATTCACGGGAAACAGCAATGCCGATCGGCGGCTGAAACCGGACATCATTCGCAACGTCAAGGCCATCGACCCGGATATGCTTTTCTTTTCTGGCGACCAGTCTTACGATCACAAGGATCACCTGGCTGCCTGGCTGCTGTGGGGTCGGCAGTTTGGTGAGATCATCAAGGATCGCCCCACTATTGCCATACCTGACGATCACGACGTGGGTCAGGGCAACATCTGGGGCGCGGGTGGACGCCCCACGGATGTGATGGAAGAGGGCGGCTACATGATGCCGCCGGATTACGTCAACGAGGTTCAGCGTGCCCAAACCAGCCATCTGCCCGATCCTTTCGACCCGACACCGGTGCTTCAGGATATCGGTGTCTATTACACCCGCTTGCAGGTCGGCCGCGTGGACTTCGCCATCATCGAGGATCGCAAGTGGAAGACCGGCCCACGCCAGGCCAAGAAACTGAAGGAACCTGACACGCCTGTCCTGCTGGGACAACGCCAGCTCGATTTCCTGCGCTATTGGGCCCACGACTGGGAGGGCACGGACATGAAAGCGGTGTTGTCGCAGACTATCTTTGTCTGCGCTGACACCGGTCGCGAGATCACGCCTGACCCCATTCAGGATTACGACAGCAACGGTTGGCCTGCGGATAAACGCAATCAGGCGCTGCGCCTTATGCGCCAGGGATTCAGCTTTCATATCGCCGGTGACACGCACCTGTCCACCGTCACCCATCAAGGAATAGACGAATGGGAAGATGCCGCGGTCAGCTTTGCCGTTCCGTCCATCGTAAACTACTGGTCCCGCTACTGGAGGCCGCAGTACGCACCTGTCGAAGCCATGCCCGGGGATTTGCCCAATCTTGGGCGCTACCGGGATGGTTTCGGCAACCGTCTGACAATGCGCGCTTACATCAACCCCGCCGGGGAACTGAAAAACATGGAACACCGCGTCGAACGCGATGACCCGATGCACGGCGCCGACGGCTTCGGAGTGGTGCGGTTCAATAAACGCACGCGGGACATCACCATGGAAAGCTATCCGCGCCTGGTCGATGTAACCCAATCCGGCAAGCACCAGTACCCGGGCTGGCCCGTCACCGTCAACCAACTGGACAACTACAAACGCCTCCCTGCCGCCTGGTTACCGGAAATATTCCTGGATGGGGCAAAAAACGCTGTCTTTCAGGTGCTGGAGGAGTCGTCCGGTAAGTTGCTTTACAGCCTGCGCAGCCAGGGTCAGCACTTCCAGCCCTGGGTGTTCTCAGCAGGCAACTACACGCTGCGAATCGGCGAGCATCCCGACAGCATGAAAACGCTGTCAGGACTGAAAGCAACAAAAAACAAAAGCGAAGCAGGAAGCATCAATGTAGTGCTGGGGTCGCAACAAAACGAGTAGAGTATAGGTAAAACAAACGCTATATTGCCAACATCCCGCATATATTGAATATCATTTTGGGCCGTCAGCGTGTACTCCCGCACCCGTGAGCCTGCGTGCGTGTACCAGGCGTCCAGCAAACCTGCCAACTCGTTGGCTATTGATATTATTTATAGGCGGTGACCGTATCAGATCAAATTGATTTTGCACTGGATATTGCTTCACTGTTTATTTATCATATAAATAACAACCCTTGTTTATTTTTCCAGCTTTAATTTGTGAGACGATAATGTCAAAAAACCTTACACAACAATTAGTGCACGATCTTGGCATGGCAATCATCAATGGCGAGTATGGAATAAACGGAAGCCTGCCTTCTGAGGCTGTCATATCTGAGCAATTCGGTATCAGCCGCAGCGCCACCCGGGAAGCTGTCAAGATGTTGACCGCAAAAGGACTTCTGCTTTCGCGTCCTCGCCAAGGTATACGTGTCCTCCCGGAAACAAGCTGGAATATGTTCGATACGGAAGTCCTGGGGTGGCTGCTCAATAGTCGACCATCAAGTGAGTTATTACTGGAGTTTGCCCAGATGCGTTTCGGAATCGAGCCAGAGGCCGCTGCGCTGGCGGCAGAGTACAAGAACCCTGAAAAGATTGCTGAAATAGAAGCAGCTTGTCTACGAATGGCCGATGCAGAATTGGGACTGGATGACCCACTGGATGCGGACATATGTTTTCATGTCGCCATCCTGCACGCAAGCAACAATCGTTTTTACAAGCAGATGAGTGCATTTATCGAAACCGCACTGCGGGTCAGTATTCGATATACCAATGCAATTAAAGGCGTTGCCGGGGCGGATGCCAAAGCCCATGAACAGGTTCTCAATGCAATAAAAAAAGGTAATTCACGACTTGCCCGAAAGAAAGTGGAAGATTTACTGACAGAGGCAATTGAACTGATCAAAGAAGGAAATAGCGCCAGGCGGAGCAGCTAATCCTGGATTAGCCACAGCATTTCCCTAATGTTGCTCATTACCACGCTAACTGTCCAGCCCGGGACCTGCCTGACCCAAATCGCAGGGGCATCGTCATAATCGCCATCACCGGTAGCTGGCCAATTGAGTACGCCTGCTAAGCAGTCCCGCGTATTTCTTCGAGTTTCCTCCGGTTTTGCTCCGATTTTTCTTTGTCGAGCGGATAGTGCTTCAGAAGAGCAAAACACAACACTGCCGGGCCTGCGGCACCGATGCACATGGCAAGGCGCATGTTCAGATAGGTATCAGCGGTCTGTGCTTCAAGGCCAGGGTCGAAACCAATGACATTCAAAAATACGCCAATCAGCACAAAGCTGATAGCAAAAGAAGCTTTCATCGACCAACCGTAGATGGCGCCAAACATGCCTTCGCGGCGGTGACCGTTTATCAGTTCGTCCTCATCGCATACATCGGCGATCATCGACTGCCCCAGTACACCCACCCCGATCCAGAATAGACCACCGGTCAGCGGATCGAGCCAGATCAGCGAATTGACAACGACCGTAAGAGAGCTTCCCATTGCAGAAAGGCTTGTCCAGTCCAGGGCCACATCAAATCGGCCTGGGCGGTAGACCATCCAGCGGATCAACGAATTCAGAATCATCATGCCGTAAATAAGCATGAACCCGTGAATCTTGGTCATATTTCCGGTCAGCCAGACAATGAGTGGAATACCCAGAACACCGACCGTGGCATAACCGATGGTTACGATCAACTTCCACTGGGTTCCAAGAGCCACATCTCCGTCCGAGAGATAGTAAATCAGCAGATACCAGTCCATGTTACTGGCGAACATACCGGAAACAATCGTGAAAACAGCTAAAGTGCACAAGATAGCGAAGGCCTTATTCTGCAGGGTCAGCCTGGCGGATTGCCAGAAGGGGTCTCTTTTGCCCTTGTTCTCTTTGACATTCAGCTCATAGTTGCGCTCTGTGCCGAAGAAGGCCGGCAACATGCCAAACAGCGTCATGCCGAGGCCCCCATAGATGGCGGCGGATAACCGGATGCCTTCCATTTTTTCCGGAGTAGTCAGTTGGCTGGTATCTGCATACCCGTATTTCCAGGCGACAAAAGTGAGCGAAAGCGGGATCAGCCCCATGTAGGTCATTTCACCCAGTCGATTCCAAAAAGTGACATACGCCTGCACGGAGGTTCGCTCATCATAATCCGGCGTCATTTCATAGGTCAGGGCGATGAACGGCACCGAAAAAATGGTGTAAGCGGTGTAGAAAAGCAAACTGCTAACCAGAAACCAGGTCAGCTTTCCCGCATCGCTCCATTCCATCGGAATCATCCAGATGCTGGCAAAGGTCAGCCCCATCAGGATTGCACCAATAAAAATGAAGGGGCGGCGACGGCCATATTTCGATCTAAAGTTGTCGGAAAAATTGCCCATGATCGGGTCGGTGATCGCATCCCACAGCAACGGAATTGCCAACACAATGCCGACCCAGAACGCGTTGATGCCGAGAATCATGTTCAGGACGCCCTGCCCTGTTGTTCGAACGCTCTGGTTGCCGAGAGAGACCGTCAGACCACCGGTACCCACGCTGAATTTTTCCCTGAAACTCAGTTTGCCACTGTGTCCCTCGGTTGGAGCATCCTGGATATTCTGTGGGCCTTCGTTCATATCACTCATAATAGTATTAGCTCACCTTTCTTACTCAAAGAGTTTTCGGCTTTCACCTAAAATAGTTTTCACCATTAATTTGACCACGGGTAAATTGGCCACAGATGTTCTGGTTGTTTCACTGGAAGCGTATTCAAATGTTGTGTATTATGATTTATCATATTAATGATATCATACTAACTGAGTTACCGCTCTGACCTCAATCAAACTTTCATCCTGGAACAAGAAGACAAGAAAATGACAAGAGTTTTTAAAATACTGATAAGTGTTTTGTTTGTGATCGGACTGACGAGTTGCAGTGAAGCAGAAAAACAGGGTGTAGTGAAACAATCCCGTTCTCACTCCGTCACATTTCCCTATCAAGTGGGGACGATGGAAGGCCTTTCCATTGAAAATGTGGAAAACGATCACTATGCGCTGAAGGGTGGAGATGGAGGCTTTCGCCTTCTCCTGACACCGGTGGAAGGCGACTCGTGGGACATGCGATCCGTGAGTATTCTCGGTCTGATGATGAAAAACACAGGCGACACCGAGATGGTTCTGGACCTGATGCTGGGTAACGACGGGGCTACCAATTGGTCGAACTCCTCCCTGGGGCGCACTGTTATCAAGCCCGGAGAGGAATTGCCGCTGGGTGTGGTTCTCTACCGCGGAATGAGTCAGTACTCAAACGCCCACTATGCCAAAATGTCTGGCAAGCCCAACGGGCATCGCCGCCACTGGCATACCATCAACCCGGCCCTGGTCAGAAATCTGCGGATCGAAAGTAACAGCCCAGGCCAGCATCGATTCGAAATCGCCCGGATGTTCCCCCTCCAGGCAATCAACAATGCTTCGATGCTTGAAATCCCCTTTATTGATAAATACGGCCAGTATATGCATGCCGACTGGCCCGGAAAAGTCAACGCCGACCAGGATTTTGCATCCGGTATTTCCGCCGAGAAGGAACTGGCATCCGAACTGGACAGGCCTACAGGCTTCTCGAAATACGGAGGCTGGAAAATGGGCCCTCGCTTTGAAGCAACCGGGTTTTTTCACACAACGAAATACAAGGGTAAATGGTGGTTTGTCGATCCCGACGGATACCTCTTCTGGTCACATGGCGTAACAGGTGTCGGGGCCCAGGATGCCGGGATGGCGCCACTGCGCGACGACCTCTCGATATTTGCAGAACTGCCGACGAAAGATGATCCCGGGTTGGGGCAGTTTCTCGTCGGGGTCGATGTTGAGGGCCATGACTATTCCCTGCTGGAAGATGTTCCCCATTACGACTTTACACGGGCCAATCTTTACCGGAAGTATGGTGAGGACTGGAATAAACGGTTTATTGCCCAGACGGTTAAACGGCTCCAATACAGCAATCTCAATACGATCGGCGCATGGTCCGACCCCGAGATTATCTCTCTCAGAAAGGTGCCGTACACTGCCATCATTCACTATGAATATGCCTTTGCCGCCGGCAAACTTCCAGATCCATTTGATCCGGCGACGCGCGCGGGACTGCGCAAATCACTCCGGGAATATCCCGTGGACTTCAAAGACGATCCATGGTTACTGGGGGTCTTCGTGAATAATGAGCTCAGGTGGGAAAACGACAGTCGCGCCCTTATTGCCTCCATCATGGGCTATTCACAGGAAGCATCTGAGGTAAAAACGGTTTTTCAAACCTGGCTGAAAAATAAATACGTGACAATTGATGCCTTCAACAAGGCCTGGCATACCGACTTCCAGGTATGGGAAGACCTCCTGACATCAAAAGATAAATCACTCTTCAAACAGGCCAATGACGGTGACTGCCGGGTGCTGGCGAGCCTGTTTGCGGAAGCGTATTTCAAGATGGTCAATGAAGAACTGTCTGTCTATTCCCCCAATCACCTTTACCTTGGATGCCGTTTCAACTTGGCCGGAACGGAGGTTCTTCAAGCTGCCGAGAAATATGTCGATGTGATCAGCGCTAACCTCTACCACTACGACCCGGATCCCGACCGGTACGGGTTCACGAATAAGCCCATCCTGATCAGTGAATTCCACTTTGCCAGCACGTCCGGCAAAAACCTTGGCAGCGGCCTTCGCAGCGCGCAGGATGCCGTGCAGCAGGGCCGCCTGTACCGTGAATTCATCAAAAGCGCCATCGAACATGAACAATTTATCGGCGCCCACTGGTTCCAGTGGAATGATCAGAACGTTTGCGGTCGCTTTGACGGGGAAAACTACAATATTGGCTTCTTTGACGTGGTCGACAACCCCAATGTTTCCCTGCTTCGTGCTGCGGAAGAATGCGGACGCAATCTTTATGAAAGCATCAAATAAGACTTAGAAATCAGAAGGTTGAATGCTTCTGTGTTATTTGATTTCAGACAATTCGCGTAAGCCGGTCCACCTTGAAAGCAATTTTCTGACAATTTATCGAGAGTATTTATGGAATATGTAAAATTGGGTCGCACCGGCATTCAAACAAGTAAAATCATTTTGGGCACCATGAACTTTGGCCCTCATACTTCCGAGGAGAAATCATTCCGCATCATGGACTATGCGCTGGACGCAGGAATCAATCATTTTGATACGGCAAATGTATACGGAGAGGGCATCACCGAAGAAATCATCGGCAACTGGTTCAAGCTGAGCGGCAAGAGGCACAAGCTGATTCTGGCCACCAAATGCAATGGGGATATGGGTGACCAGATTGGTCAGGGCGGCGTTAATGCCCTCAATATCCGTCGCTCGTGCGAGGCCAGCCTGAAGCGCCTCAAGACGGATTACATCGACCTCTACATCATGCATCATATCGACCGTTCGGTTCAGCCCGAGGAGTGGATGCAGGCGATGGAGCAGTTGGTTCGCGAAGGTAAAATCCTCTATGTCGGTTCTTCAAACTTTAGCGGCTGGAGTATTGCGCAGGCGATGGAACGGCAAAAGAACAGGGACTACCTCGGGCTGGTCTCAGAACAACACAGCTACAACCTGACCACCCGTGAGGCCGAGCTTGAAGTCATTCCGGCCTGTGAAGAGTACAGCCTGGCCTTTACTCCATATGGGCCCCTTTCAGGCGGCATGCTGGCGGGCAGGCTGGCTGATGCAAAAGAGGGGCGGCGTTCGATGGATTGGATGAAAAATCACAGTAAGAACTTCATCGACAGCATGCGGGAATATGAAGCTTTCTGTGCAAAAATCGGTCAGGATCCCGCCATCGTCGGGCAGTCATGGATGCTTCAAAATCCACATGTCACGGCAATGATTTCCGGGCCCCGCACAATGAAACAACTGAAAGATGCCATTACCTCACTCGACTTTAAGCTCTCTGCAGAGCAACTGCTTGAGGTCGATGACATCTTTGCGACACCGAAAGGCGAAGCCCCTGAGAGCTATGCGTGGTAAATAAATCAATGGAGTACTGAAGTGATGCGCCATTTGGGAAAAACCGGCTTGTAAGCACCGCGTTCACTGTCCTTGATATGGCAGTTTTCGATGGTTAGCCCATCAAAGCGCAACCTCTTTGACTCGGGCACTTCGGCCAGGATAGCATTTTGCGACCTCAATTCAGATGTCGTTTCCGTCAAAATCGAACCATTTGGATGCATTGGCATCGAGCCCGATGGTTTTTCCATTTCCGTTCTGATCGGTAATCACGGTGGTCTGCGGTTCGTAGGAGTTGTTGATCACAATGTATTTACCAGTTTCCGGATAAGCTGCGATTTCGGTCTCGATATTGGTCGAGAACCACTTCTTCGCCATTTCATCTTCGCGGCCGGCGGCGTACCAGATGGCGCGCTGCAGAAGTCGGTTCTGCTCGGAACCAAGCTCGAAGCCTGCGAGGTAGACCCCGCGACCCTGGCCGAACTCGTTGGCGGCAACAGTCACGCTGCCCTCATCATCCTTAGCGACGATCTGGGTTGACTCGCTGCAGGGGTAGATGAACTGGGCGTTTTTACCGAGACTCGGATGACTGCTGGCCAGGTCGGCTGCGAGGAAGTGACCTTCGGTGATGTCAGTCGGGAGAACCTTCTTGCAGTCGTTGGACAGTCCAACTTCCTTCTGAACACCGAGGATGTCCCAGAGTTGGTAGTAGGCGCCGCCGTTTTCGTGGGCGGAAGGGTCGATGATGCCGAGGAAACCGCCGCCATTGTGAACGAATTCACGGATTGCGGCGACCACTTTGGGATCGGTCCAGTGTTTGCCGCCGCTCCAGGAGGTTCCGGCCACACCCATGTTGATGATGCACCCGACATCATCCGGTACGCCGTTTTCGCGGATATCGTCGAAGGAAATCCACTCGAGGTCAAATGGCTGGCCGGAGAGGGATTCGGTAATTCCCCCGAGTGGCCAGGACTGATCAAAACCCCATGAGCGGGCTTTGCCCCACGCATTGAGGATAGCGACCTTGAAGGGTGCATTCTCAACCGGCGTGAAGTTGGTGTTCTCGGTGATCTTGTAGTATTCCCTGGTCTGGTGCTCGACGTAGTCGATGAATTCCGGGAATTCAACCGCTAGTTCAAGGTAGCCGCCGTATCCGATGCGGTGAACGAGCTTGCGGAGCATGGCGCGACGAATCCACATCCAGTATTGTTTGCACTCACCAACCGGGTCACCGCCTTCTTTAAAGGACGGTTCATTCTGCAGGTTGACCGGGAAGAAGTAAGGGTAGAGACGAAGCTCTTTAATCAGGTCGCCTTCCACGTCGGAGATACGGCGTACTTCACGACCGTTGATGCAGGGGCCGACGATGCCGTCGTAGCCGATTTCCTGGAAGGCGGGCTTGTAGGGCTCGGTGCCGATCCAGTGGTCGCAGTAAAAGAGAATGGCTTTTTTGCCCTTGGCGTGTACCTGGGCGACACATTCACTGGCCCAGTCAACCATGAATTCGTGGATGAACTCGATCCAGTCGAGGTAGGCCCGGGTGGGAACACGGTCAGTGGAGTTGAAGTAGCCGTTGTCAACGATATCGTTTGGGGAGAGGCGATAGCCTTTCTTTTCTTCGAACTCATCGAGTGCCTGGGCGGACATGCAGTCAAGATACCCGTACCAATCCTGGTAGAGTGTTTCATTCCTGGGGTTGGTGATGATGGGAAACTGATACGCCATGGACGTAAAACGAACCCAGTCGGTGTTGGGGTGGGTGTCGCACCACTTGTTGAGAAACCTGGCAATATGGGCACGTGTTTCCGGCTTGCGCGGATCGATGCCAGACTGATGCGGAACGTCGCCCCAGTCGTTGGTGATGTGGTTGTACATCGAGGTGGTTTCCCAGACCTGGAAGACCAGGAAGTTCACGCTGTAGACATTCCACTTCGTGCAGTTATGAACGATAACGATGCCTTTGGCGTAATCCCAGTCGGAGCCTGGAACGATTTCACCGGTGGTGCGGTTGACGACTTCCCAGTATTTCTTGCAGTTGTTGACTTCATCGACTTTGAACTGGTCGCTGCAGTAGCGTGCGAGGATATCGATTTCCATCGTGGTGCCGCGGGCCGTTTGTGGCGTGGAATAAAGATATTTCTGCTGATTGTCCTGCGGATGGGCACTGTTCCACTCCTGATCAGCGCGGATCAGGCAGAGCGTGGAATAAATATCCCAGCCGAGTTCGGTGATTGACTCAGAAAGTACCGTTCCATCTGAGTCGCGGAAGGCGTCTGCCCCCCAACGTTTTGCCAGATCAAGAACGACCTCATCCATGCCTGCCTGTGCCGGAAGGGTGAATCCCCCGCGTTTTGCGTGTATTTTTTTATCCATGATGGCTTTCCTTATGGCTGTTTTTGCTTTTCCTTAGAATGACAGACTGAACGGCATCAAGCCGGATGGTGCCTTTCATAGGCCGTTGAGTCGACAGGTCAATATATTGCCCCTCAGGCAGAGTGACCTTCACGGGCTCGTAGTTGTGATTCATCACGAACAGGTAGTCATTCTCCCCGTTTGCACGAATCACGGCTTCGACGTTTTGCGGTACGTCGAGCACGGGTTCCACTCCCTGTTCCGCACAGACCTGTTTAAGGAACTGCTGTAAAAACTCGTTGTTAGGTAATGTAGCGACGTAATACGCCTTTCCTTTCCCGTAATTGTTCATGGTGAGGGCAGGTGTTCCCTTAAAGAAGTCACTGCCGTATTCAGCCAGTGATTCAGCCGTGCCCAGTTGCAAAATATCGCACCACAGACCGGACTCAAACTCGCCTTCGACGTTTGCCAGCTTACCGTTCATCACAAGGCTGTTGTTGATGTAGGGTTTCATGGCCTCGAACTCTTCAACCTTAAGCCCCATCACTTCACTGAGCGGCCCCGGATACCCGCCCTGGAACACTTCGTCGTATTCGTTCACGACGCCACTGAAAAAGGTAGTGATAAATGTGCCACCTTCGGAAACGTATTTCTCAACTGCTTCCTTAAAGCCCGGTTTGACCATGTACAGGAGCGGGGCAATGACGACCTTATACCTGTTCAGGTCCCTGTCGAACGGGATGATGTCCGTCGTGATGTTTTGCTCGAACAAGGGGTAATGGTAGGCCTGTAGATTTTTAAGGTAGTTCAGCAATGCCGTCGGGCCGGGCGTGAACTCAACCGTCCACCAGTTGTTGTAATCGAGCACAATGGCGACATCGGCCTGCACATCGCTGCCGACTACTTCTTTGAAATTGGGCAACTCCTGGCCGAATTTGGTCATTTCCCGGAACACACGGGAGTTCTCACCGATGTGGGGAACCATTGCGGAATGGAACTTTTCAGAACCGTGAACGGAAGCCCGCCACTGGAAGAAGAGGAAACTGTCCGATCCGTGGGCCATGCCCTGATGGCTCCAGAGTCGCATCACCCCGGGCTTCTTGTTGACGTTTGCCAGGCGCCAGTTCACCTGGCTGGGAGCCTGCTCCAGCAGAACGAACGGCTGGTTCTTCAGGCCGCGCATGATGTCGTGGCTGAGTGCCGCCTCGCCCGGGTGGTTGGTTGTTTTGGGATCGGGGAATGAACTGACCGAAATGAAATCAACCAAGTCTGCCCAGGCAAAGTAATCCAGGGTCTTGAACTGGTAGAGGAAATTAGTGGTGATCGGAACCTCGGGCGTGATCTCCCTGAGGATTTCGATTTCATCCCGGGCAACTTCCATGTAGCACTCGTTGGTAAAACGCTTCCAGTCGAGCAACAGGCTCGTGTTCACCTGGTGGGCTGTCTTCATGGGAGGCATCAGCTCGTCCCACTCGTAGATATTGTTGCCCCAGAAGTGCAGACCCCATGCCTTGTTCATCTTTTCACAGGTACCGAAGCGGGCCTTGCACCACTCCCGGAATTTCCGGATGGTAATTTCACTGAAGTCGTAGTTCACCTGATGGGATAATTCGTTATTAACGTGCCACATGGCCAGCGCAGGATGATCCTTGTAGCGCTCGGCGATCTTGCGGACGAGAATGGCGCTCAGTTCTTTGTACTTCGAACTGTTGGGGTTGAAGCACTGGCGCGATCCGTGATGGAAGCTCACACCGTTGTCATCAAT
>Ga0164313_10000833_pt1 | contig 26085 bp, 19 predicted proteins | sample GuaBasSedimGuay4_FD_113735 | JGI IMG/M metagenome (GOLD analysis project Ga0164313, IMG submission 113735) | Subseafloor sediment microbial communities from Guaymas Basin, Gulf of California, Mexico - Guay4, Core 4569-4, 0-3 cm | ecosystem: Environmental > Aquatic > Marine > Hydrothermal vents... | reverse complement strand
CATCAAGGACAAGAAAATGCGGGAAAGCCTGGACGTTTTCTACCCCATGGACTCGAACACCAACCGTCGCCGGAATTACTGGTGGGCCTACAGGACATGGCGTCATCTCCACAACGTTCCCTACCTCGCCCCGGACATCCTCGGCTACAAGCCTGATTCCTTCAAAATCCCGGAACACGAGGTGCTTCGATGGCGGGACAGGGGGCTGGTGGAAGAAGCCAACGATGAGAATGTCCTGGCCATCAGTGCCTACGAAAAAAGCGCACAATACCACCCTTTCCAAGACGGCGACTGGATGACACGGCTGGAACGTGATATCCCCGGCGCCAAACCGGGCTTCCCCCCCATCCCGTTCTGGGTGAACCGCGACGACGGTTACGTGACCGGCTCACTGCTTGCCTACCAGGGCTACTGCCACGACCGGATGAAAGCGGAAACCGACCCTGACCTGCGGGCCGCCTGGGCCAATCGGGTTGTGTGGGCCGGCAAGGCTGCCGTCCACAGGTATCCCTACCGCCCCTGGACCCGATTGTGGCGTGGCGAGGCCTTCCTCGAACTGGACTTGTTCAGGGAGGCGGAAAACGATATCACCTTCGCCAGGGCATGGTTCGAGGAATTCGGTATCGACGAGCCGGCACTGAACCCGGTTGACGGCCACATCTATCTGCTGGAAAAGAACTACCGGGACGCGTTGCCGGTGCTTGAGCAGGCGGCTGTTGATTTCCCCGATGATGCTTCGGTCTGGGCTGACCTGGGCCTGGTCCGGATCAGGAAAACAGGGCGCGTTCCTGCCCGCGAGGCCTTCGACCGGGCGCTGGAACTTGATCCATCCCTGAGCGTGGTCTGGCACAACAGGGGTATGCTCAATATGCAGGACAAGCGTTTCGACGAGGCCCTGACCGATCTCGAAACCGCTGCGGCGTTGGCGCCCCACGACCCGCAGGTCACTTCCGACCTGGCCAGGATCAAACAGATCATCAAGTACAAAAACCAGTAGATTCCCATCAGGTGAAAAATCCGCCGGACCCCGAAAGGCCCGGCGGATTTTTTCAATCAATCGAATCGATCAGCGGATCAACGTCATCTTGTGACGCAGGTCTCCGCTGTTGGTCTTCAACACGTAGTGATAGACCCCCGAAGCCACGCCCCGGCCCCCGTTGTCCTTCCCATCCCAGATCACCTGGTTTTCGCCTTCGTCAGCCATGCCGTCGACCAGCGTGCGCACCAGGGCGCCGCGCTCGTCGTAGATCCGCAGCGATACGGTCTGCGCTGACGGCAGGCTGAAGTCGATCCAGGTCTGCGGGTTGAACGGGTTGGGATAGTTCTGGGCCAATGAAGTGATGCGGGGCACCACCTGTTCTTCCGGAGTCGCCGAGACATCCAGGATGGCCGATTGCTGGGCCACGACAATCGGCGTGCTTTTGCCGTTGTTGTTCCAGGCATCGTATACCCGCTGACTCAGGTCGTTGGTGTGGTTGTTTTCGACCAGGAACTCCATGTATTCCTTGGAGGTGGTCTGGTAATAATACGTGACATCCACGCGCCGGGCCGTGATCGGCAGGATGTATTCCGTGTCGTCCCAGTACTGGCCATCGGCGTAGCTGTAGGCCACGACTGGCGACTGTGCGATTACGAAGCCCGCGTTGGTGAAACCCCGCGGCGGAATGCGGTTGTCAAAGTAGACGGTGTCGCTCAAGGGGAAGAAGAACGACGGGCCTGCTTCCATACCGATGATGGGCGCCAGCCTGGCCGAGATCCCCGGTTCGATGTGGTAGATCTTCGCATCCTCGTCATGACTGAGAACTCCGGTCTCGCCATCGTAGTGACCGCTTTCATAGACCATGACATCGGATGCGTCGTAGGCCTTGATGTTCAGCCACATGCGCCGTCCTTCGGGATAACCCGACGGCAGTTTGTGACCTGTTTCGTTGGTCAGCCTGACCGTTACGGCCGGCTGATTGTCCACCGGGGTGATGGTCAGGTCCATGGTTGCGGCCAGGGTCAGCATTGCGATGGCCCGCTGCTTTCCGTCCTGCAGGGCCGCGGTGTCCAACTCGGGATAAAAGATCGGCAGGATGTCCGGCAGGAATGTGTTTCCGCCGGTCAGGTCGTGCAGGCCGAGATCGGTGCGTGTCGGCGAACTGGGAACGTTGCTGCCCACGCCGGTCACATCACGCATATGGCAATCCTGGCAGGTCGACACGATACCGTCCGGTTTGTCGCCGGCGAACTGGGGCGCATAAACGCCCGTGGTCGCGTACTCGCTGGCCTCCCACTCGCTGAAGGTCCGTTCGACCGGAACCATATTGCGCCGGTCACCGTCGGGATGCGGCGTGTCGAGGGCCTGGACATCGTACTTGCCCGGTGCGTCGCCGGCCACGAAAGCCGGGTTGCTTACGTCGTGGCAGGTGCCGCACAACTGGGAGGTGCGATGGAAATTGGAATCCAGGAACTGGTGGCTGGCCAGGGCGTCGTCATAGGGGCCGCGCATGATCGGGTCGGGATCGGTCACGAACTGGCCGTTGGCCGCTTCCAGGGGAGCCAGTTCCAGATCGCCCAGGATTTCATCGTCGCCGGCAGGGCTGACGCCCGGCACGTAAACCGGATCTACCATGCGGTGACAATAGTCGCACTGGACTCCCTGCAGATCCTTGGAGGTCAGCATGTTGCCCGAAGTGTCGAAGGAACGCCCCTCCTGCCAGCCGCCGGGCGTATGGCAGCGCAAACAAAGATCACCAACGGCCGGGACAACCTCTTCCGCCACCGCTACCGTGGCCATGAACAGCGGGTCCCTCTGGGCCTGACCCATCATGCTACCCTGCCAGTTGTGCCAGTGTTCGACATCAGTATCGTAGCCGCCATGGCAAGTTATGCAGACCTCCGACGGGTCGGCCAATGGACTGCCCTCGAAGGGGTTGGTGCCCCCCAGGTCAAAATCGCGCAGGGTCGTCGCGACGACTCCGTGTGTCACTGGAGTAATAGTGAAAACAGCGGGGCTATCGTCATAGGCCTCGTTGCCCGCGTTGTCGTAGGCCTCCACGCGCAAAACGCTGGTGGGGCTGGGCAGGTTGGGAAAGAACATCTCGAAGGATCCGGTGTGGGGCAGGTTCTTGGCCATGGCCTTGAAGGTCGCGCCGCCGTCACCACTCAGGTACAAATCGATGTGGGAGATGCCACCTTCGTCCGTGGCCGTCCAGGTGACTTCGTTGTAGGTGGCGGAGGGAATCATCTCACCGCCCACTGGCGAGGTGATGGTCACCTCGGGTGGTGTGTTGTCGGTGGAGCCGCTTGGGGACAGAAAGCCCAACAAGTCGGCCTGATCAACGTTGAGGGCACTGCCCACGTTACCGGATGTAAGACCGGGAAAAGTTGGCGTATTGGTCCAGTTGATGGTGTCGGTGACCTCCACCAGGGTGCTGAACCCATCGTTATCGGCATCATCGTTCTCCACGTCGACGATAGCCTCGGCGGCAGTCATCCCCCCTGCCAGACGCACCTCGATCAACAGACCGTAGGGGTTGCGGGCATCGCTGCCGTCGAAGTCGAAATGGCAAACACCACAGTGCCCCGCATTGCTCGGAACATCATCCAGGGTGGTACCTTCGGCAGCGGGATATCGGTCGAAAAATGCCCTCCGGAAAGGATTGCGGGCTGAACTGAGGGTTGGAAGCAGTAGGGCCGCGAGGGCCAGCAGGACGATCAGCCGGGCGTGGCGAATAGACATGGCGGGGCTCCCCTGTCAAAGAAGTTAAGGGAATTCCAGGGCAGCCCACCGTAGGCAACCCCGAAATCGATATCGAAGTTGTGAAGATATTATGACAGGATCAGTCCTGTTTGACAAGAAGTTTTCGATTCAAACAGGAATGACAATTGATTATGAAAATCACCTAAGCTTGGTCAAGACAGCAACATCCGAGCACCGAGCCTCAATCTTCGGACCCAGATAGAACTTCAGCCAGGACCTCACGCATCATTTTCAGGGTGTAGGGCTTGGCCATGAAACCGGCGATTTCGAATTCACGGGTCTTCTCCTCGATCTCATGCGGATCGTAGCCGCTGGAAAGGATCACTGGAATATCCGAGCGGATGACCCGCAAACGACGGTAGGCAGCCATACCGGCCATGCCGGCCATGGTGTAATCAAGCAGCACCGCGTCGATGTCGCGGTGGCGTTCCCCGAAGATGCGGATGGCCTCGTATCCATCGGCTGCCGACAGCACTTTGCATCCCAACCGGCGCAGGAAACTTTCGCCCACCGCGCGAACCTGCGGGGCGTCGTCCACCACCAGGATGAGCTTGCCGGTAAGGTCCACCTCCGGTACCTCGGGGCTGCGGCGGCGACGTTTACTGGGTGGAGAAACGGCCACCTTGTGGGCCGGAAGAAGGAAAGAAATCGTGGAACCGCTGGCCGGCCCCGTTTCCATCCGGAACCCGCCGTCATGTCCCTTGATGATCCCCAGGGCGGCGGACATCCCCAGGCCCCGGCCCGCGAACTTGGTGGTGAAAAAGGGGTCGAATATCCTGTTGGCCACCTCGGATTCCATCCCGCAACCCGAATCGCGAACTTCGCACCACACATGGGGACCGGGTTCCATCCCGTTTCCGTTGACCACCTTTTTCAAATCGGATTTCGTAAAATCATTCACTCCGGTGCGCACCATGATTTCGCCGCCCTCGTCGCCAAGGGACTCCGCCGCGTTGGTCACGAGGTTCATGAGGACCTGACGAATCTGGGTCCCATCGATCTTGACGGAGGGCAGATCGTCCGCGAGTTCAAAATGCAGATGGGACCTTTTGGAAACGGTGACCTGGAGCAGTCGTTTGATGTCGGTGATCAGATGGTTGAGATCCGCGGGCTGAACTGAGATCTTTCCGCTCCCGGCGTAGGCCTGCATCTGGCGGCAAAGATCGGCCGCCCGGCCCGCGGCTTCGAGGACCGCGTCCAGGCTGTTCCGGTTGGCGGATTTCCCTTTCAGGTCGCCGCGCACCAGTTCGGTGTTCCCCATGATCGTCACCAGGAGGTTGTTGAAATCGTGGGCGATCCCCCCGGCCAGCACACCGAGGCTTTCCAGTTTCTGGGCGTCACGGAGACGGGCCTCCAACTCCCGCTGCTCCTGCTCGACCTTTTTGCGTTCGGAAATATCCCGGGCGACCATCAGGACCTGGGGTTCCCCACCGCCGGTGATTGACCCCGGGATCAGGGTGGAACTGACTTCCATGGGCACACGCCTGCCGTCCTCACCCAGGAAAACCGTCTCGTAGAGAAAAACCCCGGTGTTGCCTCCGTTGCGCTGCTTCTTACGTTCGAGAATCTCCTCGTGGAGTTCGGCCGGCACGAGATCCATGGCGTTCCGCCCAATCAAATCCTCCCGAGGGGAACCGGTCAGATCCAATCCTGCCCGGTTGACGAAAGTCACGTTGCCCGACAAATCGTGGCGAATGATCACATCGTGGGCTGTTTCAACCAACAGGCGGTAGCGCTCTTCCGAACCGGTGAGATCCAGTTGGGCCTGCTTCAAATCCGTGATGTCTATGGTGGCGAAGACGAGCAGGTCGCCCGGTCTTTCGGGACTGGGAATCCAGGCCTGGTTCATGGTGAAATAGTGGCGGCCATCCAGGGCGCGGTACTGGCATTCGCCCTCGTAATACTCGTCGCCGCGGGCGATGGCCTTGATGACCCCCATGATACCCGGCAGGGACTCGGGCAGGATGACCCGGTCCAGGGAATTCAACATCTCCTCGCGACTGGCGGCCGCGTTCAGGGTGATGGTCGCCTGGTTGACGTCCACCACCCGGACCAGAGAGAGGGCCTTGGAAATGAATTCAGGATGGGCGTCCAGCCAGAGGTCGAAATCCTCCACTCCCGAGGCCTTGATATCATCAATGGCCTGCCGGGCCAGGGTGATCTCCTCTACGAACAGGGGTACCGTGGCCATTCGAAAGACATGTTCCCAGCCGATCTGGTCCAGATCGACCGGTCCGATGGTTCGGGAGGATCTACTGGATTCCCGGGATGGACTCATCTGCCTCACGCGCCTCCGCGGCCCCCTTCCAGCGCCGGTGAACCCAGAACCACTGTTCCGGACGGTCCCAGATGAACCGTTCCACCGCCGCTGAAATCCGGCCTGTAAATTCCCTGATATCGCTTTCCCTATCCTTCAAACCCTGCGGCTCCAAGGCCTCCCCGATGTGCAGGGTATGCGTTCGGTCATCATTCCTCAGGATCGCCAACGGGATCACCGGGCAGCCCGTCCGGATCGAAATCCTCGCCGCACCGGGCCAGGTCGAAGCAGGCAGGCCCAGAAAATCGGTCACGAAACCGGTCTTGCCGGCATCCTGATCCATCAGCAGGGTGACCAGTCCACCACTACGCAGATGCGCCAGGACGGCCCGGCCGGACCGTTCGGTCGGCACGGTCCGGATCCCGAAACCAAGGCGTTGTTCCTGAAGAAAGCGGTCGAAGGGGGCGTTCCGCTGGACCTTGACCACGTCCAGCAGCGGAAATCGTCGGGCGAGAACCCTTCCGCCAAGCTCGAAATTTCCAATATGGCCGGTGGCGGCAATGACGCCCCGGCCCCGGGCCATGGCCCGGTCCAGCACATCCCAGCCGGGAGCGATGTCCACCGACTGGAGTAGCGCATCCGGTTCGGCGAAAAGTATCTCCGCCGCCGTAAGACCAAGATGATCGTACACCTTAACGGTAAGCCCTGCAAGCTCTGCCACCGACAATTCGGGGAAAACGGCTCGTAATTGAGTCTGCACCACTTCCCGGCGCATCCCCATGGTCAATCCGGCCATCCGGGCGCACCGACGCAGGAATGCTGTCGACCAACCGTAAGGCAGTGGCCGAAGGCCGGAAAGAGCCATGCGGAAGAGAGTATATTCGCTGTAACTCTTTATATCCATGCCCTGAGAATAGAAGACCTTGGCCGGTTATGCCAGTCCGGGGACGCCGGGCTACTTTCCGGGAGGGTTTAACACCGGTATCGGAGACGGAAGATTGTTATTTTTTTCGCACCCGATGGAGAATGGTTTTTAACGATTAGGAATGTTTCCCGGATGAGGGGGATTATTGGGTTGGCCCAATCAATAATCACGGTCAATTAGGATAAAGATATCTAAATATATTATTTTCAGGAATTAGTGTTACTTCCAAGACTTAGGCACTGGACTTCCCCCGATACTCCCACCTCCCAAATGGGTTATTACCCGACCAGGTCCAACGAAAAGCATCTGACCATTTTTCAAAAACAGACAAACAAGGCCGGTTCCCCGCACATCAAAACCGTTGCTCCCGGGCAGGAGATATTCCACCATACCTACATCGATCTCAAAACCGTTTCGGTCCAAATTGGTCCCAATTCAGGACAAGGAGCCCGACGATGAAACGAATCCTGATAGCCATCTGCGCCATGGCCTTCCTGCTGTCCGGCGTCGCTGTGGCCGCCGATGACACCGCGGCCGGCAAGTGCATGACCTGTCACAAGGAAAAATCCATCGGTCTGTACAACCAGTGGTACAAGAGCGAACACGCCAAACACAACGTCACCTGCCTGAACTGCCACCAGGCGGACGATGGCGATGCCGATGGCTTCATGCATGAAGGCGCCCTGATCGCCACTCTTGTCACACCCAAGGACTGCGGCAAGTGCCACGAAAAGGAAGCCCAGCAGGTCAACGACAGCTACCATGCCCACGCCGGGGAAATCCTCGACTCCAAAGACGCTTACCTGGCCCACGCGGCCGGCGGCGCCCCCGTGGCCATCGCCGGCTGTGAGAGTTGCCACGGCAGCAAGGTCGAAATCGACCCCAACAGTCCGAACAAGCTGCATGCGCTCAGCTGGCCCAACAGCGGCATCGGCCGGATCAACCCCGACGGCAGCAAGGGCGCCTGCACCGCGTGCCACACCCGGCATGCCTTCAGCGTGAAACAGGCCCGGCAGCCCGAAGCCTGTTCCAAGTGCCACCTGGGCCCCGACCATCCCCAGAAGGAAATTTTCGAGGCGTCCAAGCACGGCAACGCCTATTACACCCACAAGGACGAGATGAACCTCGATTCGGATCGTTGGGTCGTCGGTGTGGACTATTTTGAAGCCCCCACCTGCGCCACCTGCCACATGTCGGCCACGCCCAAGCAGGCCATCACCCACGATGTGGGCCAGCGCATCAGCTGGACCCTGCGTCCGCCCATCTCGGTGACAAAGGACGACTGGGAAACGAAGCGCGCCAACATGAAGGACGTCTGCATCAACTGCCATGGCGCCAGTTTCGTGGACGGCCATTACGCCCAGTTCGACGGCGTCGTCAACCTCTACAACGAGAAATTCGCCAAGCCGGGACTGGCCCTCTACAAGAAGGCCAAGGAACTCAAGCTGGGCGAAGGGGTGGCCAACTTCTCCAACGAGTACGAGTGGATCTGGTGGGAGATCTGGCACCACGAGGGACGCCGCGCGCGCCACGGGGCCGCCATGATGGGCCCGGATTACACCTGGTGGCACGGTATCTACGAGGTCTCGCAGCACTTCTACTTCAAGTACATCCCCGAGTTGCGGAAATTCCACAACGCGGAGTTGGACAAGATGATCGACGAAGTGCTGGCCGATCCGTACCACAACTGGCTGAACCGTCCCACTGCCGACATCAAGGCCGACATCAAGTCGGGCAAGATGGAGGAAATGTACAACGGCATGTACCAGGTCAACACCAAGTAAGAGGCTGATAGATGAAGCGGTTCCAGCTCTTCATCCGCGGCATCATGACGAACTGGACGGGAACGGCGGGGGTCGCTCTGGCGACCTCCTCCTTCCTGCTCTTCGTGTTCTTCGAGTTGCTGCAGATTGCGGGAATCCTGACCAATTCCTACGTCGGGCTCATCAGTTACATGGCCCTGCCGGCCCTGTTCCTGTTTGGCCTGGTCCTTGTCCCGCTGGGCTGGTGGCAGTTCCGCCGGGCCACGGGGCGTTCGACTTCGGAATTGCTCACCCAGAGATTCCCCGACGACATGACCAAGGCCAAGCGCCTCGGCTCATCCCTGATGGGCACGATCGCCTTGCTGACGGTCGTGAACATCCTTTTCATCGGCATCGGCGGCGCCCGCATGCTCCACTTCATGGACTCGCCGAAGTTCTGCGGCACCGCCTGCCATTCGGTCATGGAACCCGAGTGGGTGGCCTACCAGAACTCCCCCCACGCTCATGTGCGCTGTGTCGACTGCCATGTGGGCGAAGGCGCCGGTGCCCTATTGGACGCCAAGTTGAACGGTTTGTGGCAGGTCGTTTCGGCTACTTTCGACCTGTACGAACGGCCCATTCCCACCCCGGTGCACCAATTGCGTCCGGCCCGGGAAACGTGCGAGAAATGCCACTGGCCGGACAAGTTCTTCGGGGACCGGATCAAGTCCTTCCAGACCTTCCGGTTCGACCAGGAATCCACACCCCGGTTCACGACCCTTGCCTTGAAGGTGGGGTCCGGAGCGGATGATTCACACGGCACCATCCACTGGCACATCGCCGAGGCCAACGAGGTTCGCTACCAGGCCGTCGACGAAAAGCGCCTGGAGATGGATTGGGTCGAAATTAAACGCGGCGACGAATTCCATCGGTACACCAATCAGAAGGTCGGACATCACTCCGTCGATGAAACGGAGGTAGCCGAACCCCGGTCCATGGATTGTGTGGACTGCCACAATCGGGCCACCCACATCTACCAGGACCCGGAAAAGGCCCTCGACAATGCTCTGGCCGCCGGTCAGATCAGCCGTGATCTCCCCTTCGCCAAGAAGGTGGGCCTGGGAGCCCTGCTCGGTAGCTACGGCACGACCAAAGCCGATGCCGTCAAGGGTATCGAAAACGAGGTTCGCGGTCATTACATGCGCCAGGAACATGACGGACCGATCAACTACCAGGACGTGGACCTGATGGTCGCCGAACTTCAGCTCATATATTCCAACAACAACTTCCCGGGCATGAACGTCGGATGGAACACGTACCCTTCACACCTGGGACACAAAAACGATTCCGGGTGTTTCCGTTGCCACAACCGGGACATGCTTGACGAGACAGGGCAGGCGATCCCCTACGACTGCACCCTGTGTCACTCCATCCTGGCCATGGACAGCGCCACGGAATTCCAGTTCCTGTTGCCCGCGGTCGACAAGGATCCGGACCGGGATATGCACGAGTACCTGAGGCGTGAGTTCCTGGGTATTCCCCAGGGGGCGTTCGCCGAACCCGACACTGCCATCGCTGACCAGGAAGCTTCTTTGGCTGAGTAGTTTCTGTCAGTGAGTCGTAACGGGGTGGTCTTTCAGACTGCCCCGTTTTTTTTGCCCTGCGGCGAGCCACGTTGAATTCGTGGTGTTACTATACTTCCTTAACCATCGCGAATCCCAGGACCGGAGAAGACCATGCACGATTCCGAACACCTTCCTTTTGACGGTTTGCCCAAGCTCTCCGAACAGGAGATGCTCACTCGCGCCGAAAACTTCCTCGAACTGGTGAGGCGGCGCCGGACGGTGAGGGATTTTTCCGACCGCCCCGTGCCCCGCGAGATCATCGCCGCCTGCGTCCAAGCTGCCGGCCAGGCCCCCAGTGGCGCCAATATGCAGCCCTGGCATTTCGAGGTAGTGGGCGATCCGGGGATCAAGAAACAGATCCGACTGGCCGCAGAAGAGGAAGAACAACAGTTCTACGAAGGCCGCGCCAGCGAGGAATGGCTGGACGCCCTGGCGCCCCTGGGCACGGACGCGGAGAAGCCCTTCCTGGAGGTCGCCCCCTGGTTGATCGTCATCTTCGAGCAGCGTTACGGGCTGGATCAGGACGGCGAAAAGATCCGCTATTACTACACCAAGGAATCGGTCGGCCTGGCGTCCGGATTCCTGATTATGGCCCTGCACAATGCCGGGTTGGCCTCCCTGACCCACACTCCCAGTCCCATGGGTTTTTTGAACAGGATCCTCGAACGTCCCCCCAGCGAAAAACCGTTTCTGCTTTTGGTGGCCGGATATCCGACCGCAGGGGCCATGGTTCCGGACATCACCCGCAAGGATCCCGGCCAGTTCATCAATTTCAGGGAAGGTGACGCCACTTGAAATGATAAGCCGCTTGGGGTATCATCAGATGACTACGGGACCGTATCACCCCTGATCGATTCATGTGGTTGGAAGCTCCCGGGACGGCCTTGCGCCGTTCCGGGAGATCACCCATTTCGTCCTTACTTTGGCCAGGGGGAAAAATCATGGCCCGCCATTCCTGCACTCCCATTTCCGTTTTTATTCTCTGTCTTCTTGTTACTCCGGTGACCTACGCCCAGACCACCGGCATCGGCGGGCCCTATGGCGAATACGACATGGCCTACCAGGGCCCCGAGACCCTGACCCTTTTCGTGGTCCCCGATGGTAGCGGCGATATCTTTGACCAGGCATCTCTGCCGTACGGAGGCACCGCGGACGCAACCATTACCATGACCCTCATGGATGCCAGCTGGCTGCCGGTCGCCGCTTTCCCCGCAGAAGACATGTGGCTGGAGTCCGAGGACGACGGCCTGGTGCAGTGCGTGGCCGGAACCATCGCCGACGCCAATACGGACACGGACGGCAAAGCCCGGTGGCTCGAACCCCTGCTTGCTGGAGGCCAAAGCCAGGCCCTCACGGTGATCAAGATCAACGGCATGCTGCTGGAATTAACGTCCGGGGTGCGCCTGAGCTTCAACAGCCCGGACATCAATGGGGATCTGAGGGTCGACCTGACGGACATGCAGCTTTTTGCGGTGGACTTCTTTTCCAGCTACGACTTCCGGTCGGATTTCCACCGGGACGGGATCGTGAACCTTTCGGACATTCCCCCGATGGCCCTGGCTATCGGAGTTGCCTGCCCCTGATCAGCCAGTGGCCTGCGTGGCGATGATACCGTCCGCGGCCTCGATGGCTTTGTCCAGGGCCGCGGCATCCGGCATTCCCGCCTGGGCCATGTTGGGCCGGCCGCCTCCCCTGCCGCCACCCGCGGCGGCGATTTCCTTGACCAGATTCCCCGCGTGAAGGCGCTTGGAATCCACCAGGTCCGCCGTCACGGTGACCAGCAGGGTGGCCTTTCCGCCCAGTTCGGTCGCCAGGACAACCACCCCCGAGGCGCCCAGCTTGTCGCGCACATGATCACCCAGCTGCATGAAAGCGTTCTTGTCCTCGGCGGAAACCAGGGCGGTGACCACCTTCAGGCCCGCCACGTCGCGCGGCGCGCTGAGGACGTCGGTCAGGGAATCGCGTGCCGATTCCTGCTGGATCTTTGCCAGTTCCTTGCGCAGTTCATCGCGTTCACTGATCAGGTGGGCCGTCTGTTCCCCTAAAGGACCACCGTCGGCGCGCAGCAGCGATCCGATTTCTCCCAACTGGTCCCTATCCTCGATGGATCGGGCCAGCGCGACATCGCCGCTCACCGCCTCGATGCGGCGCACGCCCGCCGCCACGCTCCCTTCGCCGAGGATGCGGAACAGCCCCACGTCCCCGGTTCTGCGGCAGTGGGTTCCCCCGCATAGCTCGATGGAATAGACCGGACCGGCATCCTCCGCGAGATCCGGGTCGGCCTGATAGCCACCATGGATTTCGATCACACGAACCTTGTCCCCGTATTTCTCCCCGAACAGGGCCATGGCGCCCCGTTCCTTTGCTTCATCGATGGGAACATCCTGGAGACTCATTACGGCCCGGTTGGACAGGACCGCTTCATTGACCTGTTGTTCTATCTGCCGCATTTCTCCATCCGTAACGGCCTTGTCATGGCGGAAGTCGAATCGCAGACGGTCCGCATCCACCACGCTGCCCGCCTGTTCCACATGTTCACCCAACACGTTGCGCAAAGCGGCATGCAGCAGATGGGTGGCGGTATGGTTGCGCATCACGCCCAACCGTTTGGCGGGATCCACCTGCAACTTCACCTTGGCGTCGGCACGGAACATTTCGACCAATTCGTCGGCTACAGAGGAAACGACAGCCACGGAACCCTCTTCGGAAACTACGGCGCCAAGGACATCCAGTTCCCTGGCACCACCATTCATTTTCATCTTTCCGGTGTCGCCAACCTGTCCCCCGGATTCGGCGTAAAATGGAGTGCGGGCCAATAGGAGATGGGACAAGGGTCTGTCCTGGTCATCCTTGCCCGCGGCCCGAACGGCCACAACTTCGGTGTCCTCGACCAATCCGTCGTACCCGGAAAATACGCCTTTGAAACCCGCCAGATCCCGGGCCGGGTCGATGGTCTGCCAGGGTGAAATCCCTTCCATGAACCGGTTCTCCCCCCGGCTCTGGACCCGCTGTTTTTCCATGCACACCTTGAAACCATCGCGATCAACCGTGAAGCCGTCCTCGTCGGCGACGATCGCGGTCAGATCCACCGGGAATCCGAAGGTGTCGTGCAGCTTGAAAGCTTCTTCGCCTGTCAGGCGGGTGCGGCCCTCACTTTTCATGAGAGCCTTGAAATCTCCGTAGACCTGCAGGCCCGACGCGAGGGTCCGGCTGAAGCGCTCCTCCTCCTGGCGGATCACCTTCAACACCCTGTCACGGCGTTCAGCCAGTTCGGGATAGGCGTCGGCCATCTCGTCCATGACCAGGGCGGAAATCTTGTACAGGAACGGCTCCTCGACCCCCAGGAGATGCCCGTGGCGGGCGGCGCGACGAAGGATCCGGCGCACCACGTACCCACGTCCTTCGTTGGAAGGAATGGCCCCATCGGTGATGGTGAAAGCCACGGCCCGGGCGTGGTCGGCGATGACCTGCATGCCGATCCGGTCCTCGCCTTCGGGGACGCGGCCGGAGATTTCCGCCATCTTCGCGATCAGGGGTGTGAAAAGATCCGTGTCGTAATTGCTTTTTTTGCCCTGGATCACGGCCACCAGGCGTTCGAAACCCAGTCCGGTGTCGACGCTCTTCATGGGCAACGGGTTCAGGGTGCCGTCCTTTTGCCGGTCGAATTCCATGAAGACGTGGTTCCACAACTCCAGCCAGCGGTCGCAATCGCAGACTCCCACGGCGCACCCGTCGGCATGGTCGCACTTCATTTCCGGGCCCTGGTCGTAATGGATTTCCGTGCAGGGACCGCAGGGGCCGGTGTCGGCCATGGACCAGAAATTCTCCTCGTCCCCTTTTTCCAGGTCACCCAACCGGACGATCCGCTCGACAGGAACCCCCACTTCCTTTTCCCAGATGGCAAAGGATTCATCGTCGTCCTTGTAGACCGAAACCCAGAGTTTGTCCGCCGCCAGCCCCATGGCTTCAGTGAGGAATTCCCAGCCCCAGTGGATGGACTCCTTCTTGTAATAATCGCCGAAAGACCAGTTTCCGAGCATCTCGAAAAAGGTGTGATGGCGGGCATCCTTGCCCACCTCCTCCAAATCGTTATGTTTGCCCGAGACGCGCATGCATTTCTGCACGGAGGCCGCCCGTTTGTAATCGCGGTGCTCCAGGCCCAGGAACACACCCTTGAACTGGTTCATGCCCGCGTTCGTGAACAGGAGGGTCGGGTCGTCCCGGGGCACCAGGGTGGACGAAGAGACGACCTGATGCTGGTGCCGGGCAAAGAATTCCAGGAAACTCGAGCGGATCTCTTTGGCTTTCAAAATTCTGCTCCTGTCCGATAAATTCGGATTTATTCATTCAATTGGCTGCGGATCTGCCGAAACACAAACGTGGTACAGGGTTACCGCTGATTAGGCCTACGGGCCACTCTGAAGTTTAAACGGCGCGGAAGTTAAGGTCAAACTGTCACCATGCGGAATTTCCTGCATTATCTGGTATCGGTCCTGCTGTGGATCCTCTTCGGCTACTACTGGTATGTGGTTGTGGAGCGCCAGATCGGCCGTGACAGCCTCGAACCATTGCTCATTTTGATCGGCCTGACCGCTCTGGGCCTTTCGATCACCCTGTGGTGGATCGCCCATAACAAACGCATCGCCGCCAAGGGGAAACGCAACACCCTGATGCCCCCGCCGGACGAACCCTTCGAATTCGACAACCTGCAACGTCCCATCATCGCCCCCCCGATGGCCCTCCTGAAGACCGCGGCCGAGATAACGGTTGCCCTGGATTATCAGGGTGACAAGGTCTACACAATCGACCGGGAAGGCGGGACCTGATGGATCTCCTGTCCCTCCTGGTACGGTTCGAGAACTCGAACTTCTACTTGGCCCTGCTGATTTATTTCGCCTGGTACCCCCTGGCCACCAGCGTGATGTGGATCTTCACCTCCATCCTGTTTTTCCGGCAGAAGGAGGTCGGGAAAACCGACTTCTACGACCTGATCGATGACAGCGAACCGCGGCCCATGGTGTCGTTCGTCATTCCGGCCTACAACGAGAAAAAGAACATCGCCGCCACCCTGGCCGGCGTGCTCAAGGTCGACTACCCGAATTTTGAAGTGATGGTCATCGACGACTGTTCCACCGACGGCACCCTGTCCGAGATCGAACCCTTCCTGGCCGACCCGCGGGTCCGCCTGTTGCGCAAGAAGATCAACGAGGGCAAGGCCATGGCCCTGAACGACGCCATTCCCCTGACCCGGGGAGAGTTGCTTCTTATCATGGACGCGGACGCCATCCCCATCCCGGACGTGCTGAAATATTTCGTGCCCCATTTCCGTTCACCCCGCTGCGGCGCCGTGACCGGCAATCCGCGGGTCGTCAACCGGGACAGCTTCCTGGCCAAGATGCAGGCCATCGAATTCGCCTCGATCATTTCCCTGATGCGCAGGGCCCAGCGGGTCTGGGGCCGGATCATGACGATGAGCGGCGTGGTCGGCATCTTCCGCCGCACCGCCCTGTTCGACGTGGGCCTGTACAGCCCGGAAATGGCCACCGAGGACATCGACCTGACCTGGCGCCTGCAGATGCGCCACTGGGACGTCCGTTACGAATCCCGTGCCGTGATGTGGATGCGCGTCCCCCAGTCCCTGCAGGGTTTGTGGCTGCAGCGGAGGCGCTGGTCCCTGGGCCTGAGCCAGGTACTGACAAGGCATGGCCGGACTCTGCTGGAGTGGAAACACCGCCGGTTCTGGCCCGTGCTCATCGAGGCCAACCTTTCGGTGGTCTGGGCCTATACCTACGTGATCCTGACCACCATCTGGCTGATCAGCTATGCGGTGGGCTACCCGCCCCGGGGGGCCTCTCCCATTCCCAACTTCTGGGGGATGTTGATCGCCACCATGTGTCTGGTGCAACTGTTGACCGGAGTCATCCTGGACCGCGCCTACGATCAGGTCTTGAAAAAGTACTTCATCGTCGCGGTCTTCTATCCGTTGATCTACTGGATCCTGATGGCCGTCATCACCGTGACCACCGCCCCCGTGGGGCTGAACGTCAACCGCCAGAAGCGCAAATACACGCTTTGGAAACCTGTCCGGGAGTAACAATGATCGGCAACCGGCACAGACTGACCGCCCTGCTGCTCCTGGTGATGGCCACTGGAGTTTGCGGATCGGTCCGCCCGGCGGTTGCCCAGGAAGCGATACCGGACACCACTGCGGTTGAAACCGAAAAAGTCATCAATCCCGAGCTGGCCCGGACAAAGGTGGAGGAAGCCCGCGAAGCAGCGAGTCGGGACCAGCACCATGAAGCCGTGGCCGACTACCTGGAGGCTTTGGCCAGCGACGCGACTCTCGTGCCGACCGTGGCCCAGGAAATCGCCTACCAGAAGCTGTGGCGGGAGGATGCCGAAAAATCCATCTTCTACTTCCGCCGGTATCTCGCCCGGCATCCCGGCCAGGAAAACCGGGACGTCCGCAAGGGTCTGGCCCTGGCCTACAGCTGGAGCGGCCGGCAGAAGGAAGCCATCGCCCTGTACCGGGAACTGGTGGCCGAAGATCCCTCCGACGGAGGCGCGAGAATCGGCCTTGGACGCAGCCTGATCTGGGACAACCGGCTGCACGAGGGCTTCACTGTCGTGCGCTCGGTCGAAGACGAATTCCCCCCCGAAACCGGGCCCGGACGGGAAAGCTCCGAGTTTCTCCTGACTGTCCTGGACGGTTACACTCCCCACCTGGAAATCAGGGCGGACGCCAGCTGGGATTCCGATGATCTGGACATCTACCGGATCACCGCCAAGGGGACCTTCACCGTATTGGGCAACAAGCTGCTGCAGGTCAAGCCGTCCTGGGCTGTCTACCGGCAACCAGGGCAGGATGACATCACCAACATGAAACCGGAGGTGGGATTCATCACCCCGCTGGGGCACAACTGGGCGCTTCACGCCTACGGGTGGCTTGACCGGTTCCGCACCAGTGAACCACTTTTCGGCAGCGCGGAAAAACTGGACTGGGACCGGTTCGGCGGGGATTTATGGTTCACCTGGATCGCCCAACCTCGCCTGAGAATCGATTTCGGGGGCACCTCCATGCCCGTCGAAACCTTCGAAGCCCTGAACAATAAAATCGGTTTCGAGCAGGCCAACCTGTCGGTGGGTTGGCGCTTCGCCCGACATTTCACTCTCGGCGCCTCCGGCCAGGCGGCCGACTACAGCGACGGCAACGAAAAGCTCAAGGGCGGCCTTCGCCTGGATTGGCGGCGGGAGGGCCGCTGGGAAATCATCGCGGGCCCGGTGCTGACCTACATGGATTTCTCCATCCCCTATCCCGGTGGGTATTGGGCGCCCGAATGGGTCAGGAATGGCAGCATCGAGGCGACCGTCAAGACACGGACCCGCCGCATGACGTTCATGCTCAATGGCAGCATCGGCCTGGAACAGGAATTCAACTCCGATACCCTGACGGTGGGCGGGGCCTCGGGCCGGGTCGGCTGGCGATTCAGCCGGGGCTGGCTGGCCGCCCTGGAGGGTGGATACTCCAAATCATCCTTCGCCACGGCCAGCGGGTACAGCCGCACCTTCGCCAACCTGTCGGTGCGGGCCCTCTTCTGATGCGGTGAACCCATGAAATTGCAATCCTCCATCCGCCATTTGATTCTTCCCCTGTTGGGGACGGCCGTTCTCCTGGCCTCCGGCTGCGGTGGTGAATCCGAGAACACGGCTCTGTCGGGTTACCACCTGGACCCGCCCGAACTGGCTACCGGCGGATTCCCGCCCATCGAGGACGGGGTGCCCGTATTCTGCTACCACTATTTCCGGTCGGGCTTCGATGGGGCCTACCTCCTGAAAGTCCTGGGGTCGGTCCTGTTTGGTATGCCGGCACTCGGCCCCAGGGAATTCTGGACCACGCCCGTGGGCGAATTCGAAAAGCATCTGCGGTATTTCCGGGATTCCGGCACGGTCGTGATGACCCTCGACGAAGTGGCCGACCTGCTGGAATCAGGGGCTGATCTTCCCGCCCGGGCCGTTGTCCTGACCATCGACGATGCCGACCAAAGCGTCTACGAACTGGCCTACCCCATGCTGAGGAAATACGGCATGAAGGCCCACCTGTTTGTCCCCACAGCCAAGGTCGGCTCCCCGTGGAGCGACTTGGAGGTCTGCACCTGGGAACAGTTGAGTGAGATGGCTGCTTCCGGACACATCATCGTGGAATCACATACGCGGGATCTGCATTACAAAGTGCGGGCCAGCGGCGGACTGGAACCGGTTTTTCTTCATCCGGGCCAGATCCAGGCACAGTCAGGGAACGGTCAGGCCCCACTGGCTGGGCCGTATGCGGCCGTCGCAGCGGATCTGGTTTCCAGCCGGATGGATATCGAGACGGGGGTCGGGACCAGCGCGGACTGGCTGGCCTGGCCCTACGGGTTCGCCACGGACGAGTTGGACAGCCTCAGCAGGGAAGTGGGGTTCCGTGGCACCGTCAGCCTGTATCCGGAGGCTTTCACAGCGCGTGACACGACCCTGCAGGTGGGCCGTTTCGCTTTGACGGCCAAAACCACCCTCAGCCACATCGCCAACGTGTACCCCCGCTGATCAGGAGCCCCCGGCCAGGGAGCGGACCCAGATCCTGCGGCGCCGCGGCCCATCGAAGTCACAGAACCAGATTTTCTGCCAGGTTCCCAGCCTGAGCCGCCCGCCGGCAACGATTACCGTCACCGAACTTCCGAACATGCTGGCCTTGATGTGCGCCGCCGCGTTGCCCTCGGCGTGCAGATAACCGTCCTGCCAGGGAACGATGCGATCAAGTGCCGCGGTCATGTCGGTGACCACGTCCGGGTCGGCGCCCTCGTTGATCGTCACCGCGGCGGTGGTGTGGGGATTAAAAACCACGACCACCCCCTCCTGCAAACCCAGGTCCGAGACCGCGGCCTGGACTTCATTCGTCAGATCCACGAAATCGGTCCGGGCTCCGGTCTGCAGCGTGATCTCCCGCATGGTCCCTCCCTGGGGATCGGGTCTAGAAATCGAAGTACATCGTGAACTCGTAGGGATGGGGCCGCTGGTTGATGGCGTTGATCTCATCGTGTTTGATTTCGAGCCAGCGGCGAATCAGGGACTCGGGGAAAACCTCGTTCCTCAACAGGAACTGGTGGTCGTTCTCCAGGGCGTCCAGCGCGTCGGCCAGGGAACGGGGCAGGAAATCCTCGTTCCGGTTGGAGTCCCCCGGAGCATCCTGGGGTGTATAACCCGCGGCGATGGGGTCGATCCGGTTGATGATGCCGTCGATCCCCGCCATCAGGATGGACGAACAGCATATGTAGGGGTTGGCCGTCAAGTCAGGCGGCCGGTATTCGATGCGCCGCATCTGGGGATCCGTCACGTAACTGGGAATCCGGATCGCCGCCCCCCGGTTGCTGCGGCCGAAGGTGCGCACGGTAGGCGCCTCGAAGCCGGGAACCAGACGCTTAAAGCTGTTCGTGCTGGGGTTGGTAAAGGCACACAGGGCATCGGCGTGCTTAAGGATTCCACCGATGTAGAACAGGGCATCCTCGGAAAGACTGGCATAGCCATCTTCTTTATGGAAAATGTTTTGCCCGTTTTTGGTGAGAAACTGATGGAGGTGCCATCCACTGCCAGCGTTGTCCATCAGGGGCTTGGGCATGAAGGTCACCTTTAGCCCATGGCGCTCGGCCAGGTTGAACAGGATGTACTTGGTCAAAACCGCATGGTCGCCGGTGGTGGGAAGGTCGGCGAACCACCCTTCGATTTCCTGCTGACCCTGGGCGCCGCCCTCGTGGTGGTGGTAACGGACGGGGATGCCGAAGTCCGCCATCGCCGCGCAGACTTCGTCGCGGAAATCGTCGTACCGGTCGAAAGGATTGCAGGCGTGGTAGGCGTTCTGGAAGAAGGTTTCGCCACTGCGGACGCCAAAGGAACTGTCGTTCGCCTCGGTCAGGAATTCCGCTTCCTCGAAAATATGGAATTCGTATTCGGGGGCCCACTGGGAAACGTCGGCCACACCCAGATCGCGCATGGCCTGTTCCGCCCTGCGGGCGATGTACCGGCCATCCTGGGGAAAGGGGCTGCGGGCGTCATCGGTGAGCCGGGCCTCGGCGAACATGGTCAGCGTCGGACGCTTGCGGAACGGATCCAGAGCCGCGGTGCTCAGATCCGCCACCAGGACCATGTCACTGTTTTCCACCTTCAGGAAGCCGTAGCTGGAGCCGTCGAACCCGATGCCCTCACTGCAGGTGGCCTCGGTGAACCGGTCGAAGGGATAGGAGATGTGGTGCAGGCGCCCGACGAGATCGAGCATCTTCAGGTCGATGAACTCGATGCCCATTTTTTCGGCTTTACTGCGAACCTCGGCGAACTTGCTGTCGTTCATGATCAACCTCGCTATTGGTGACGATTGACTCCCATGGGGCCTACAAATATATGCCTCTAAGGGTCTATCTTCCACACTGTCCTTGCCGCTGCCAGATTTGGGTTTTATTTTCGACCCCTGATTTGCTGGCTCTGTTGCCGAAAGGACCCGAATTGGCACGGGATAAAATGGCAGGCGAAAAGGTGCACATCCGTTTCGAGGGCAAGACCCTGGAATGCCGTCCGGATACCACCGTGGCCGTAGTTCTGTGGGAGAACGGGGTCCGGTGTCTGTCCCATTCTCCCAAGTATGGCCGTCCCCGGGGTGTGACCTGCGCCCGAGGCCATTGCACCGCCTGTTTGATGAGGGTCGACGATATTCCCAACATCCGCACCTGTGAGCTCTCCGTACGCGAGGGCATGGATATTCGACGGCAGGACGCCGGAGCCTTCTACGCCGCCCCCATGCAAAAGATGCTGGCCGCCGGCAGCGCTTTTTTTCCCGTCGGTTTCTATTACAAGTGGTTCACCAGGCCCGCTGCCTTGAGCCGGTTTTTCCTGGACAGGATTCGTCCCCTGACCGGGGTCGGCCGCCTGCCGGGCGCCGGACATGCCTCCAGGGCATTGCCTCCCGGCCCTGGCCCGCAGGGTCCGACGGCAGGACCGGCAACCGACCTGGGCCGGTTCGACACCGTCATCGTCGGCGCCGGGCCCTCGGGTCTGGCTGCCGCCGCAAAGGCCACCGGCCGTGTACTCCTGTTGGACGACCACGAGATCCCGGGGGGCCAGCGTTATGGCGCGCTAAGGCGTCTGGCTGAACATCCGGACAGGACCCTGGACCGTTTCGGCGAACTGCGCTCATCCCTTGAGAGGATCGAAAAACTACGGGATCAATTCTCCACCCGGGATGACGTGACCTTCCTCCATGGAACAAGGGCCATCGCCGGCTATCATCCCGACAGTATTCTGTTGCGCTGCAAAGACCGCCTGCAATCAGTTAAGTTCAGCAATCTGATCTGGGCTGCCGGCGCCCTGGACACACTTGGGCTTTTTCCGGGCAACGACACACCCGGCGTCCTGGGCCCCCGCGCCCTGTATCGTCTGCTGGTCCGTGACGGTCTGGACGTTAAGGGGAAACACGTCCTGGTCATCGGGGGCGGCCTTGATTTCTGGATGAGCGCGGCCTTGCTGGATGCGGTCGGGGCCCGCCTTTCATTGGTGGTGACCGATGCCGGCGATTCTTCGGCAATCCCGGCGGCCGTGGATTGCCAATGGCCACTCAGCACCGGCCTGGAACTGCAGGGCATCTCCGGTAAAGGTGCACAGCAATTGCAGGCCTCTTTCACTCCCGACGGTTCGGGCGGAAGCCGGCCCGATTCCCAACTGACCATGGACGCGGATCTGGCCGTGATCTGCAACCGGGCCAAACCCGCCTACGACGTGCCTTACCAGCTGGGCGGGGATGTATCGCTGCTGCCCGAACTGGGAGGTTTCACCCTCTCGAACGACTCGCACCTGACCGCCGTCGGGGAAGCCGCCGGCGATTTACCCGGCGGCCCCGCGCGTCCCGCCGACGAGGTGGATACCCCATGAGCAAGGCCAAGATTTTTCTCTGCCGCTGTGAGGATGTGACCCTCGGTGAATTCCGCGAGGCTTACACCGAAGGATTCACCGAACTGGAATCCCTCAAACGGTACACGGGTGTCGGCACGGGTTTCTGCCAGGGCAAGGGCTGTCTCAGCGAAGCGGCCGGTGAACTTGCGGTCCTGCGCAATATCCCAGCCGGCGAGGTAAGGCTGACCAACATCCGCCCACCCGCGGAACCGCTCACCTTTGCCCAACTGGCGGCCCTCGAGGTCCCCGCGGCCAGCGACGATACGGAGGACAAATCATGATCCCCCTGTCCAGCGGCCCCGTACCAGCCACCGCGGACGCTGTCATCATCGGTGGAGGCGTCAACGGCCTGGTCACCGCCCGGGAACTGGCGGCCGAGGGCATGAAGAATGTCGTGATCCTCGAAAAGAACTACATCGGCAGCGGTTCGACCGGCCGTTGCGGCGGCGGCATCAGGCAGCAGTGGACCACCGAGGAGAACATCCGACTGGCCCAGGAAAGTGTCGAGCTGTACGAAAACATGTCGGCGGACCTCGGCTACCAGGTCTTTTTCCGGCAGGGCGGCTACCTGATGATCACTGAGAGCGAAGATGACCTTCCCGCTCTCCGCGACGCTGTGGAACTGCAAAACCGCTGCGACGTTCCCACGGAATTCCTTCAACCCGAGGAATGCCTGAAGATCGTTCCCGACCTGGACATCTCAAATCTCAAGGGCGCCACCTTCTGCCCCAAGGACGGTACCGCCTACCCATTCGCGGTGGTCTGGGGATATGCCCGGGCCTGCCACCGGGCAGGTGTAAAAACCTTTATTCGCACACGTGTGACGGGCATCACCGCGGATGACGGCAAAATCCGCAAGGTGCACACCGACCGTGGCGACATCGCCACCGAACGGGTGATCAACTGCGCCGGCCCCTGGGCCCGGGCCATGGCCGCCATGGTGGGCGTCCAACTGCCCAACAAGCAGGAGCGGCATGAGATCATGGTCAGTGAATCGCTCAAGCCCTTCCTGGACCCCATGGTGATCTCGATCACCAACGGAATCTATTTCAGCCAGAGCCTGCGGGGGGAAATCGTCGGTGGCATCGGGGATCCCGCTGAACCCGGCCTGGAGGATCCCGCCCTGTTCGACACTCGCAGCCAGTTGCGCTTCGCCGTGCGGTTCGCCAAAGCCCTGGTCAGGCACTACCCACGGGCGGCCCAGGTGCGGATGATGCGGCAATGGGCCGGGATGTACGATGTCACCCCCGACCACCGGCCCATCCTGGGCGGGGTGCCGGGGCTGGAGGGTTATTACCATATCTGCGGATTCAGCGGCCACGGTTTCATGCTCGGCCCGGTAACAGGGCGCAGAATGGCCCGGCACATCGCCACCGGAGAGGCGGACGACATCATTACCAGCCTTTCGCTTGACAGATTTGCCAAAGGGGATCTCAAACCCGACGCCTTCGTGGTGGGTTGACCTCAAGTCAGATCAAGTCGCCCAGGGCCTTGTCCAGTTCCCCGAACTCGAACTTGAATCCCGCGGCCTTCAGGACATTCGGTACCGCGCGTTGGCTGCCCAGCAGCATGCCCGCCATCTCCCCCATCAAACCCTGCAGGACAAAACCGGGCACCGGCATGAACGCCCGTTTGTGAAGAGCCCTGCCCACCGCGGCGGTGAATTCCTTCTGCCGGGGTGGATCCGGTACCACGGCATTGACCGGACCGCGGATTTCACCGTTATCCAGAACGAACAACATGAGCCGGGCGAGGTCCCCGATATGGACCCAGGGGAAATACTGCTTTCCGCTGCCCAGCGACCCACCAAGTCCCCTGCGAAAAACCGGAAGCATCCTGGCAAGGGCCCCGCCGTCGGCCGAAAGTACGATCCCGATCCTGATCAGGGCGACCCTGACCTCTTCCCGCTCCGCCTTGAGCGCGGTGTGTTCCCATTCCAGGGCCAACCGGGCCAGAAAACCCCGGCCCGGTTCACTGGTTTCGTAGAGGGCGGTTTCACCCCGGTTCCCGTAATATCCCACCGCCGAAGCACTGATCAGGGTCATCGTCCCATCGCAGCCGCCCAGGGCCGAGACGATGTTTTCAGTAGTGGCCAGCCTGGAACGCCTGATGAGCTGTTTATTTCCACCGGTCCACAGCCCGTCGGCCACGGGCGATCCGGCCAGGTTGACGACTCCCGTGCAGGTGGCCAGCCGGTCCTGCCAGTCACCGGGCATGGTGGGATCCCCACCCAGGATTTCCGTTCCCGCGGGCAAAACCTCCCGGGCGCGGGCGGGATCCCTGGTCAGGCAGAGAACCTCGTCTCCCCTGTCCAGGAACATGGGGATGACGGCCCGGCCAACCAGGCCGGTTCCACCGGTTAGGAAAACTCTCATTCCCTCGCCTCTCCGCGGCCAATCGCAGGCCGGATCCCGTTAAATAACTGGCTGTTTGGAGGTGAACCTACTCCAGTTGCCACTGCCTGTCCACCAGGCCGGGTTGCCTGGCCACGCATTTGTCCTATTTTTGGCGGACAAAGTGGAAATCCAACCGACCGGGAGTTGTCATGGAGTATCAGAATTTTGATTGCGAGATCGCCGAAGGCTGCGCCACCGTCCGCATGATCGGACCGGGAGCCCCGGACATGGGCCACCTCTGTGATGAGTTCGTGGACATGATGCTTCGGCTCCAGGAAGACGGAGCGGTCCGAATGATCCTCTTTACGGATGGAGACCACGCCTTTGACCTGCACCACAATCTCGACACCCTGTCCGAGTTTCATCCTCAGAACCAGGGCTTTGAAATGTTGGCCGTGGAGGAGGAAATCTCCCGCAGGATCGTGACCATGATCGGGGAAACCTCCAAACCGGTGGTGGCGGCCACCCGTGGGGACATCCGCAACCTCGGCCTGGGTTTCTACATGGCCGCGGACATCCGCCTGGCCTCGGACAAGGCCAGCTTCACCACCCAGAACATGTCCGGCGGCCTGCTGCCGGGCTGGGGCCTGATGCACATCCTGCCCCGCCTGATCGGTCCCGGGCGCACCCTGGATTTCCTGTGGTCACATCGCACCATTGGCGCGGACGAAGCCTGGCGGATGGGCCTGGTCGACCGGCTCCTCGATGACCAGGCGTGGGAAGAGGAGTTGGACCGGTTCACCGACAGGATGCGGCGACTGCCCCAACCCGCGGTCCAGCTGACCAAGCTGGGTGTCCAGCAGGCAGCCAATCTGGATTTGACCAGCATGCTCTCGGTGGAATGGGAATCCCAGCAGCGGTGCTGGGAGTCTCTGGAAACCTCTGAAGGATTGCGGGCCCGGCAGGAAGGCCGCGAACCCCTGCTGGAAAGCAGCACGGCTGAAGAGGACGAATAAAAAACGGCCGCCCCACAGGGGACGGCCGTTTTGCAATCAAACCACTGACCCGGAACCAATACCCGGGCGGATCCCCGAATTACCGGTAAAGGCTCTTCAGGTTACCCCAGGAACTGGCTTCGGTGGCCACGGGCGCACAGTCGCAGTTCATGGACAGCTGGGCGTCACCCAGACCGCCGATAGCCTGGTACAGGCCAACACCGGTGCTGCCGGGGGCTTCCAGGTAGGCCGGCTGGTCGTTGGGCAGCAGGCTGAAGTAGATCCCATCGACGTAAACGTTACTGGGCTGCGTTACATCGTTGAAGAAATCATTCACCATCAGGTCAAATTCGGCCACGATCACGCTTCTGTTCGTCGCCATCAGGGGCGAGGCCAACCCGACGATGTATTCACCTTCCCGGGTACCGGCGTTGATATGATCACCGAACACGGTGGAACCGATCTGCAGGATGTTTTCAAAAGTGAACTT
>Ga0164313_10000832_pt1 | contig 26109 bp, 24 predicted proteins | sample GuaBasSedimGuay4_FD_113735 | JGI IMG/M metagenome (GOLD analysis project Ga0164313, IMG submission 113735) | Subseafloor sediment microbial communities from Guaymas Basin, Gulf of California, Mexico - Guay4, Core 4569-4, 0-3 cm | ecosystem: Environmental > Aquatic > Marine > Hydrothermal vents... | reverse complement strand
TTTTTACTATTCTATTGGTAAATCTGAGTCATTAAACATCCTTGAACTCTTATGGCGAATTTTCGTAACCGGCCTGGTGGCTACAATTTTCTCTTTGGTGTCCAGGGGTTTTTTATTGTCAGCCCCGGAAGCTTTGCCAAAAAGCGGCTTGAATCAGACGCTCATAATTTATTATATTAACATTGGCCTGATCCTGATTTTTTTATTGGCTGTGTTTCATGTTTGGAAAAAATTTATTTTATATCAGAAGAGTAAAAACCTGGTCATTGCCTGGCGGGTTTTTTCTTATTTTTTGTTGGCTGGTCTTTTAATGAGCCTTTTGGATTTGCCTGTATTTGGAGTGTTGTTCAACTTATTTTTTGGTTTTATTATCGTAATTGGCTTATATCTTTCGGTCAATCTAAAATGGGTTGCTTACCTCAATTTTAAACAAAAATGGAAAAGTGTTTTACTCAATTTATTGATTACTTTTTGGCTTATTTATTTTATATATTTTCTGACAAGATTTCCGAATGGAAACCTCTTTTTTATAAATATAACCGACAACATTACGGTCATTGCCGTTTTTGCATTTGTATTAATATATGCGGTGTTTTCCATATTGGTCACATTATTTAATTTGCCTACTTCTTCGGTTTTTGAGCAAAAACTGGAAGAAGTTATTAGCTTTCAACGTCTTAGCCGTTCGCGAAATACAGACATCAATGAAGAAAATATTTATGATATTTTGCTCGAGAGCTCGGTGAGTGCTGTGATAGCGAACGCAGCCTGGTTGCATTTGTTTCAGGAAAAGGATATGGAAAAACAGACTTTGCACTACCAGATCTCTTCATCGCGCAGACAGGAGATTGAGTTGAAGATTGATGCAAAAACCATCGAACATTTGCATAGTCCGGAGGAAGTTAGGGATTATCCATTGAAAAAATTTGTACTCAATATTGATGATGATGAATATAAGTCAATGTTGCTGTTTCCTCTATTTGTGCAAGATCAGCTAATCGGGCAGATCGCACTGTTGAAAGACATTTCCGATGGGTTTAACCGGGAGATGATAGAGATCATAAGGACGTTTGTCAATCAGGCCAGCATATCCATCGAAAACCAAAGATTGCTTCTGGAAGCCATTGAAAATGAACGATACAAAGAAGAATTGGAAATTGCCAAGCGCGTTCAGGGGAGTTTGCTACCGGAAATATTACATAAAAATGATGATTTCGATATTATTGCCTATTCCAGATCGGCAGCGGAGGTTGGTGGTGACTATTACGACACATACCGGATTGATCAGGATAAAGTAGCCATTATCATTGGAGATGTTTCGGGTAAAGGTACCTCAGCAGCTTTTCATATGTCGCAGATGAAAGGGATATTCCAGAGTTTGGTCCAGATGGATATGTCCCCTCAGGAATTTATTATGAGAGCCAATCACGCGTTAGGAAACTGTCTTGATCGTACTTCATTTATTACAATATCATACTTCATATTTAATAGAGCGACAAAAAAAATTGAATTTACACGTGCGGGACATTGTCCTACACTAATTTATCAGGCAAAGGAGGGCAGAGTCGATTTTTTGGAAGATAGTGGGCTCGGCCTTGGTATTTTGCGGGATGATCAGTTTGAAAATTATATTCAGGTCAATACTAAAGAATATTCTTCAGGCGATATTTGGCTGTTATATACTGATGGGATCACTGAGGCAAAAAATGAAGACAACAAAGAATTTGGATACGACAGGCTCAGAGAATTGGTTAAAGAGCATTGTACTCAGACACCGGAAGAAATAGAACGGGTGATATTGAACGAATTGACGACTTTCTGTGGCACAAAACCTCCGTCGGATGACTTGACATTATTGGTTATTAAATTTAAATAAGAGTAAAATAAACATTTTAACATTTTAATACGTATTAACATTATGGTCGAAATATTAAGTGATATAACAGATGACATTTACAAAATTCAGGTAATAGGAGAGGTGGATGCCAGTTCATCCATACATCTCGATCAATCTATCAATGAAGCTACTAAAAAGAGTAAAATGATTGTGGTGGATTGCCAGGAGCTTGAATATATTTCTTCTGCGGGTTTGGGTGTATTTATGTCATATATTAATGAACTCAAAGAAAAAAAAATTAAGATGGTTTTGTTTGGATTGAGTGAAAAGGTCAGACACGTATTTCAAATCCTTGGATTGGATCAATTGCTCAATATTGTAAATTCTTATGAAGAGGCAAAGAACCTGATGAATGAATTATAAACTAAATTTTCAATGCTCCAGAGATCAGCTTGGTCATGTCAGGACATTTCTCAATGATGTTTTGTCCAAACATCTCATACCTGACAAGGAAAAAAACGAAATGGTTCTGGCTATAGATGAGGTTTGTGCAAATCTTATCATTCACTCACATAACTGTGACCCTGATGAATCTATTGTTTTAAAAGTAAATGTGGAAGAGAACAAGGGAATCACATTTGAGATTGAAGATCATGGTGATGGGTTTAATATTAAGGATTATAAAGAACCCTCAATTAATGAGATCGTTACCCAACGAAGAAAAGGAGGCATGGGCCTTATGCTTGTACGAAGGATAATGGACAATGTAGAATTGATAAATGACCAAGGGAAAAACACATATCGCCTTTTTAAAAAAATATAATCCCTGTCTAACCTGCCTTATACAAATTCGTAATTCGTAATTATCAATTCGTAATTATTAAATACAATTGTCATAATTCATATTCGTTTCATATTTTTGTCCATTAATTGTGTGATAATAGATTTACTTTGAACCTTTGCAGCTGAAATGAAGCGATTTTTTCCACTTATATTCATAGTTATTACTTTGTTGTATGCTTGCAAGAGCACCAATCAGAGTGCATCTGATAAGGATATATTGTTTTCCATAGGCGGAGAGCCGGTGACAGTGGGGGAATTTGAATATGTATATAAAAAAAATAATTTCAATACTGAGATAATCAATACCCGGGAGGATATAAAGGAATATCTGGATCTCTATATAAATTTTAAGCTGAAGGTACGGGAAGCCAGAACGAGGGGATATGATACTACTCAGGCATTTATACAGGAGTTTGATATGTATAAAAATGAGTTGGTACGTCCTTATCTCTCAGAAACTAAAGCCATAGATACTCTGTGCCGGGAAGCTTATGAAAGAATGCATTGGGAAGTAAAGGCGGCTCATATCCTCATACGTTTGCCGGAAAATCCTCTCCCTGACGATACCTTAAAAGCATATGAAAAAATTTCCGGGATTCGTCAACGGGTCATGGCGGGTGAAGATTTTGAGGAGCTTGCAAAAGAGTATTCAGAGGATCCGTCTGCCCGCACCAATGGAGGAATGCTGGGCCATTTTACAGCATTTCAAATGGTTTATCCGTTTGAAACTGCGGCTTATTCCACCTCTCCGGGTCATATTAGCAAAATCATCCGGACGCAATTTGGGTATCATATTCTTAAAGTGTTTGACAAGCGCCCGTCACGCGGTAAAGTAAAGGTAGCTCATATTCTGATCCGTGTACAACCTGACCAATCAAATGAAGATGAAGCTCGGGATAAGATTTTTGAAATTCATGATCAACTTATAGCCGGTGTTGATTGGGATGCACTTTGCAATCAGTTTTCGGAAGATAACCGAACGCGGTACAGTGGGGGTTCTTTACCATATTTGAGTACCGGGCAGATTGACGAGACATTCGTTGAAGTGGCCTTCAATCTTAATAAGCCAGGGGAAATCAGCGATCCTTTTCAAACGCGTTTTGGATGGCATATTTTGAAGTTGGAAAACAAGAAAGGAATCGATTCTTATGATCAAATGAAAAATGAGATAGAGTCGAAAGTGCGTAGAGATTCCCGCGGCTTGTCTACAAAAAAAGCCTTGATGAAAAAATTGGAGAAGGAAAGTCATTTTAAGGTAAATAATATAGCCCTTGAACATGCACTTACTCATTCTGATGAACGATTGTTGCAAGGTAAATGGACTTTTTTGGAGGAACAAAAAAGTCTTGACGATACACTTATTTCTTTTGACGACAGGTACCGAAGTATTGCCGACTTTTTCAGGTGGGTAGAGGCAAACCAGCGGCCGGTTCGGCAAAACGATACTAAGGTATATATGAATTCCCTTTTTGATCAGTTTGTTGAAAAGACGGTTATGCAATATGAGGTAGACAAACTGATTAGCAGTGACATGGAATTTAAAATGTTACTCAATGAATATTATGAGGGAATACTGCTGTTTGACATTATGGAAAGAGAGGTTTGGACCAGGGCAACTACCGATACTTCAGGATTGAGGTCATATTATGAAGCTCATAAGGAACTATTCAGACGTGGAGAAAGTGCTGATGTGGAAATTTTTAATACCGATGATGAAGCCCTAAGAAGAAAAATCAGAGATACGGAATTGGATAAAGATCAATATGTGATTGGAGAAACAGAGATCAGGGATTATACAGCGATACCAGAAGGTTGTGCCGGAGTGATGAAAAAAATGCAAAATTTGGAGGATGGATATATTATCCTTGCCGGAAATGAGCAGAAAAATGGTGTAATGCTGGATAGTATTTCAAAATATTTGGTTAAAAACGGTATAGAAAAGGCGAATATTAAAACAAAACATACTGAAGATCATCCGAACAGCGTTTTATTAAGCATAAATAGTAAGTCAAAAAAATCGTTGGAATTACTGTACAATACCAAATCTGCCTTAACTTTGCAGGTCGATCAGGGAAAGTATGAGAAAGGGGATCATCCTTTAGTCGATTCCGTGGTATGGCAACCGGGTCTTTATGACATAGACAGAGATAATAGATATTATCTTATACGGATAAAAAGCATCCTGTCTCCGGAACAGATGACATTTGATGAGGCACGAGGAAAAATTATAACACGTTATCAGGATGATTTGGAAAAAAATTGGATTGAAGCATTAAAATCAAAATATATTGTTGAACTCAATCATCAGGCGCTTAATAAGACCTATAGGGATCTTGAAAAATTGGCAATTAATGATCATTAGCAGCCTGTTGCTGTTACAATCATGCGATTTGGTACAATTTAAGAATAACCCGGGTAGTGGTACGGATGATGCCGGAATGCCGATTGCGCGTGCTATGGATATGTATTTATATCCTCAAAACCTTAAGGGAATTGTCCAGGAGGGGATGAGCAAGGAAGACAGCATATCTATAGTACAGCGTTATATTAAAAGTTGGATCAGAAAACAGTTGCTTATTACCGAGGCACAGCAAAACATCGATTTTGACGAAATGGAAATCGAAAGAAAGGTATTGGATTACCGTTATGCACTGATGATGCATGAGTTTGAGAAAATTTATGTTAATAATAAGCTCAATACCGAAATAGATGATGATGAGATTCGTCAGTATTATGAAAAAAACAAGGATAATTTCGAACTGGATCAAAATATTGTTCGGGGTATTTTTGTTAAGTTGCCAAAAGGGGCACCAAAAATTACCCGTTTCCGGTATTTGATGAGGTCAAAGGACATAGATAATTTTGAAGAACTGAAAACATATTGTTACAGTTATGCATCAAAAGCTCATTTGGAAGATTCGACCTGGGTATATTTCTCTGATTTATACTCATATATTCCACTTCAACACATTACTGACGAACAGGGATTTTTGAAAAGTCATAAATATTATGAAACGTCAGATGACAATCAACTATATTTTTTAAAAATCACAGGATACAAATTGCAGGCTGATACCTCTCCTTTGGAATTTGTTGAAGATGAAATCAGAAAAATCATTTTACACAAGAGAAAAGTGATATTGGCAAAAGAGTTAGAAAGAAAAATATATGACAAAGCGGTTAAAAATAAGGAGTTTGAAATTTTCGAATATGAATAAGCTGTTTTTAATAATAGTATTAATTAGTTTTTTCTATGCGGATCTTATGGCTCAAGAACCACAGAGCAATGAAATTGTTATAGATAAAATTGTGGCAAAGGTGGATGATTATATTGTTTTAAAATCAGAACTGGAGCGGGCCTATCTCGAATTACTTTCGCGTGGTAATACTGCAGGTCAGGAAACAAAATGTATGGTGCTCGAGGGTATGGTGCTGAACAAGGTGATGGTGGCTAAGGCAGAAATCGACTCCGTGGTTGTGGAAGAAGAAGAAGTAGACCGTGATTTGGATATGCGGCTGGCCCAGATAGTGGGGCAGTTTGGCGGAGATGAGAAAATGATTGAAAAATATTATAAAAAATCAATAGAAGAATTTAAGGAAGAGTTACGTGAAAATGTAAAAGAACAAAAAATCGTTAGTAAAATGCAATCCCTCATGACGGAGGGTATTACCGTAACACCGTCGGAGGTAAAACAATTTTTTAAGAACATCCCAAGAGATAGTCTTCCTTATTTCAGTACAGAAGTCACAATAGGCCAGATAGTTAAAAAACCTCAGATCAGTAAAGAAGAAAGAGACAGAATAGAATCATTATTGCTCAGATTGCGGCAACGCGTAATAGATGGGGAAGATTTTCAGGATCTTGCACGTAAATATTCCCAGGGGCCAACAGGTCCGCGTGGGGGTAATCTTGGGATGATCAAGCGTGGACAGATGGTGTCTGAATTTGAGGGGGCGGCTTTAAAATTGAAAGAAGGAGAACTGTCACTGCCCGTGGAATCTCAATTTGGTTTTCACCTGATCCAGCTTGTCGAGCGCAGAGGTAACGAGTATAATGCCAGGCATATCCTGATTCAGCCTAAGTATTCGGAGAGCGACTTTGAAAAAGCCGCCTATTTTCTGGACAGCCTGCGAGATCTGATTGAAATAGACAGCATAAAATTTGATAAGGTGGCAAAAGAGTTTTCTGAAGATAAGGAATCAGCTTCAAATGGTGGGTATATTAGGGGAAGTTCGGGAGCAAACAGAGTATTGGTGTCCGAGCTGGAGCCGGGATTGTTTTTTACAATAGATACTATGACAGTAAACACCATATCTAAACCAATAAAGTACTCCATGCCCGATGGCACAAGTGCTATGAGGATTATTTTTTACAAGGACAAGATAAAACCCCATCAGGCAAATCTCGATGAAGATTATCAAAAGATTTACCTGGCGGCAATCAATGCTAAAAAAACAAAAGTAATGAGCGAATGGTTTAAAAGTGCCCGTGAGGATGTTTTTATTCAAATTGATCCGGAATATGAGTCTTGTCGAATACTACAGGAATGATGAAGAAATTTAAAGATGAAGTAGAAGCCGCTGAAGGTCTTTTCAAGGCATACCAAAGATTAAATAAGGAAATTTCGAAAGTGATTATCGGTCAGGAAAACGTGGTTCGGTTAGTATTGACATCCATATTTTGCCATGGGCATAGCTTGTTGATTGGTGTTCCGGGACTTGCCAAAACATTATTAATTAAAACAATTTCAGAAGCCCTTGATTTGTCTTTCAACAGAATTCAGTTTACACCCGATTTGATGCCATCCGATATTATTGGCGCGGAAATGCTTGATAACGAAAGGAATTTTAAGTTTATCAAGGGCCCCGTATTTGCAAATATCATTCTCGCGGATGAGGTCAACCGGACTCCTCCCAAAACTCAATCTGCTTTATTGGAGGCTATGCAGGAATTGACAGTTACTGTTGCCGGAGAATTTCATCGGCTTGACCGGCCGTTTTTTGTACTGGCAACTCAAAATCCTATTGAGCAGGAGGGCACCTATCCCTTGCCTGAGGCCCAGCTCGACCGTTTCATGTTTAACATTTATCTCGATTACCCTACATTTGAACAGGAAACTGAGATTGTGCGCAGCACCACTTCCGGAGTAGAGCAGCAGATAGAAAAAGTAATTTCAAAAGAAGAAATTTTGATTTATCAGGACCTGATCAAAAAGGTACCCGTTGCAGACAATGTAGTAGAATATGCAGTACAGTTAGTTCAAAAAACGCGTCCGGCAACTGATCGGTCCGATGAATTGGCGGATAAGTATTTGGAGTGGGGTGCAGGGCCCAGAGGATCTCAGTATCTCATTATGGCGGCAAAATGCAATGCTTTACTTGAGTCTAAGTTTTCTCCCGATATCGAAGATGTTCAGGCCGTGGCCAAGCCCGTTTTGAGACACAGATTATTACGTAATTTTAAGGCTGAAGCAGAAGACATCACAGTCGATCACATCATTGAAAAATTGCTTTGATGTTATTGGGGTTTTACTCGTTGCGTATTAGCAGATAGTTGCCATCCAGATGGGTGTAATACTCCCGGAGTGATAAAGAAGCGGGGCCGCCCATTGGAGAACCATCGAAACTGTATATTGATTTGCAATGCCTGTGGATCATGAATAATCTGGAAGAATCTACCTCCACAGGTTCATGTGTGCTATGCGGATCAAATGTGCAGGCTCGCTCAAAAGCCCTGTATCTGTTTATTGATTCCCTGTATACGATTATTCCCTTGAAGCCTTCAGGAATGTATATAAAACCTCCATCACTACGTAATTCCTGATATTGTATATTGGACAAGTTTATATCCACATTTACATAAGATAATGGAATCAAATCAGGGGCTGTTTCATCTCCACAGGAGGAAATGAAGATCAAAGAGAAAACTATCAATATAAAAAACCTGTTTTTCAACATACAATCAGGAAACGTGTTAATGATATATGTATTGTATTATTTACATTCTTTAGACTGCTTGCTTACTGCCTACTGCTTACTGCCTACTGCCTACTGCCTACTGAAGACTGATTTCTCATTCTTTCATTATCGCATTATCGCATTACATCATTGTTCTACCTAGCTGCCTTAAATTGCTTTAGAAAACGTAAATCGTTTTCAGTAAATAAGCGTATGTCGTTAATTTGATATTTGAGCATAGCTATTCGTTCGATGCCCATGCCAAAAGCAAACCCCGTATATTTTTCCGGATCGATGTTGTTGTTTGACAATACATTCGGGTCAACCATACCACAACCACCAATTTCTACCCATCCTGTGTTTTTGCAGACTTTACAACCTTTCTGCCCACAGATGAAACAGGAAATATCCAGTTCAGCACTTGGCTCCGTAAACGGAAAATAGGATGGCCTCAATCTGATTTTTGTGTTTTTGCCAAAGTATTCACGTGAGAAATAATACATCGTCTGTTTCAAATCGGCAAAACTTACGTTTTCATCTACATACAGCCCTTCAATTTGGTGAAAAACTACATGAGCGCGTACAGAAATGGCTTCATTGCGATATACACGGCCAGGTGACAGAGTGCGGATAGGTGGTTTTTCTTTTTCCATTACTCTAACCTGTACAGAGGATGTATGCGTGCGAAGAGCAATATCGGGATCTTTTTCAATAAAGAAAGTATCTTGCATTTCCCTCGCCGGATGGTTTTCGGGAAAATTTAAAGCGCTAAAATTGTGCCAGTCATCCTCTATTTCAGGGCCTTCTGAAATATTAAAACCGATACGTTCGAAGATCTCAATGATACGGGCCCGTGTAATGGTAAGCGGATGCAGACTGCCCAGAGTATCCTGGACGGGTGGCAAGGTAAGATCAAGTTCTTCTTGCTCTTCGTTTCCCGAATCCTGGCTCTTTAAAGAAGAAGTCAGCTCGTTGAATTTTTCCAAAGCTGCCTGTTTAAGGTCGTTTAGAATCAGGCCTATCTCCTTTCGTCGCTCCGGTGCAACATTTTTTATTTCCTTAAAAAGCTCTACAATCAGCCCCTTCCTGCTTACAAACTTCAGGCGGAATGCCTCTAGCTCTTCTTTGTTTTGGGCACGGAACTTTGCGATTTCCTGTTTAAGTATTTCAACTTTTTCTATCATCTCATCAAAAAGTTATAAAGGTTCTATTAGTATTTTGAAGCTGCTGACTTCTGACTTATAACTAATAAACATTTCCATTAATAGCAGAACAGTTATATAATCATGCCGGCTCCAACGGTTTCATTGGTAGATTCATCAACCAGGATCACACTGCCCGTGTAGCGGTTATTTTTATAGCTGTCATAAAACAATGGTTTTGTAGTACGGATCCTTATTCTCCCGATATCATTTAAACCAATGGTCTTATTATCTTCATTTTTATGGAGTGTATTAATGTCCACCGTGTAGTTAATTTCCTTTACTATGCAGCGGGCTTCTTTTGTCGTGTGTTTGAGTGCATATTTACCACCTAGTATCAGGTTTTTTTCATTGAGCCAACAAATCATTAATTCAATATCCTGTCCGTTGTTCGGTTGATTGTTAGGCTTGGCGATCATGTCACCACGGCTTATATCAATTTCATCTTCAAGAGTCATTACGACAGATTGTGGTGGAAACGCCTCTTCCAGCTTGTCTCCCAAAAGTTCTATTGTCTTTACTTTTGATGTAAATCCAGATGGCAATGCAATTACTTCATCGCCAGGTTTAAAAATACCTCCCTCAATGCGGCCGGCATATCCTCTGAAATCCGGAAACATTTTTGATTGTGGTCGGATTACACGCTGAACAGGGAAGCGACTATCAACAAAGTTTTGGTCGCTGGCAATATGAACGTTTTCAAGAGTATATAACAAGGTGCTTCCCTGGAACCAGGGCATATTTTCGGATTTTTTTACAACATTGTCACCTTTTAATGCGCTGATGGGTAAGTAGTGTATGTCCTGGATTTCAAGCTTTGAGCTGAAATCATCAAAATCTTCTATAATTTTATTGTAAATATTCTCATCGTAGTCAACCAGATCCATCTTGTTTACGCAAATGATGAGGTGCTTGATTTGCAGTAGTGAGGCAATAAAAGAATGCCTGCAGGTTTGCTCCAATACGCCGGTTCTGGCATCTATCAATATAATAGCGAGGTTTGCAGTAGAAGCACCTGTTACCATATTTCTCGTATACTGGATATGCCCGGGGGTGTCTGCAATGATAAATTTACGCTTGGGTGTGGCAAAATAACGGTATGCTACATCTATAGTTATCCCTTGTTCCCGTTCGGCTCGCAAACCATCTGTAAGCAGGGCCAGGTTTACATGTTCATCACCAAGCTGTTTGCTGGCGCGTTCTACTGCTTCAAGCTGATCCTTAAAGATAGATTTGCTGTCGTACAGCAGTCGGCCAATAAGGGTGCTTTTTCCATCATCTACTGATCCGGCCGTTGTGAACCTAAGGAGGTCCATATTCAAATACTGTTCTGTTGATATTACGTTATCCATGCTGATTTTTAATTTGAATCAGAAATTCACCCTTTTAGAGTGACATTTTTTATTTCTACTATTCCGCTAAAAGTAACCTTCTTTTTTTCTGTCTTCCATTGCGGCTTCAGATCGCTTATCGTCAGCCCTTCCGCCTCGTTCGGTTACACGGGCAGCTGCTACTTCATGGATGATGTCTTCCATGGCGTTTGCATCAGATACAATAGCTCCTGTACAAGTCATGTCTCCGATTGTTCTAAAGCGTATTTGCTTACGCTCCATCTTTTCTCCCTCCATTAGTGTGATGTAAGGAGAATAAGCCAGATACACACCATCGCGTAAAAATACATCTCGTTTGTGGGTATAATATATTTCGGGAATATCCACCTTTTCAGCAGCGATGTATTGCCATACATCCATTTCTGTCCAGTTGCTGAGTGGAAAAACACGAAAATGCTCTCCTATGTGTTTTTTACCATTGAAAAGGTTCCACAATTCCGGCCTTTGGTTCTTGGGATCCCATTGCCCGAATTCATCCCGGTGTGAGAAAAAACGCTCTTTTGCACGGGCTTTTTCCTCATCGCGCCTTCCCCCTCCAAAAGCCGCATCAAACTTGTATTTTTCTATTGATTCAAGTAAGGTTACCGTTTGAAGGACATTTCTACTTGGATTAGGCCCCTTTTCCTCTACCGCAGTTCCCTGGTCAATGGATTCCTGTACCGAACCGACAAGCAATTCTACCTCTAAATCCTTAACCAGCTTATCACGAAAGACTAATGTTTCTGGAAAATTGTGACCTGTATCGATGTGTAACAGGGGAAAAGGTATTTTTGAAGGCCAGAATGCCTTTTGGGCCAGCCTGACCATTACAATGGAATCTTTACCTCCTGAAAACAGTAAAACGGGCTTTTCAAATTGAGAAGCCACTTCGCGCATTATAAAAATAGCTTCGCTCTCAAGCTGTTTCAAATGCGAAAGATTGTATTTTTGCATTTTGATTTATTAATAAGTTATTTTTTTTATTATCGCTTCAACCAATATTGTATGGCTTTTATTTACATCATGTAAATCTGTACGAATCTCAAGATCCGGATGAACGGGGGCTTCAAAAGGAGCGTCTATGCCGGTAAAGTCTTTCAGTTCGCCTTTTCTCGCTTTCGCATAAAGACCTTTTATATCCCGCTGTTCACAAGCCTCGAGCGAACTGTTTATATACACTTCAAAATATTTATCGTCGCCAATAATTCTTTTTGCCATGCTACGAATTTGTTCTGTCGGACTGATAAATGAACATATAGTTATAATGCCGCATTCCATAAACAACCTGGACACTTCTGCAGATCTGCGTATGTTTTCTTCCCGGTCTTTGGACGAAAATCCAAGGTTTTTGTTAACTCCTGTGCGCAAGTTATCACCATCCAATATCTGGGTCAGATATCCATTTTCGTATAACGAATTTTCCAGTAGCCGTGCAAGTGTACTCTTGCCGGATCCTGAAAGTCCAACCATCCAGATAACCAGAGAACGCTGCTTAAGCAATTTCTCTTTATCTTCCCGGCCCAAAATGGTATCAAATATTGGATAAATATTTTGCAACTGATCTATTTAATTTTTCGCAAAAATAGCATTTTTTCATGGATTAATTTAACTCTAAGAAAAAAATCTCTAATTTTGCTACTAAATTACCTAAAAAATGAATATGTGAAGTATTCATGGCAAGGAATGGTGACGAAACTGATGTATTGAAAATTAAATTATAGACAAATGAAAATTGCGGATCAAATAATTACAATAGCAAAAGAGGCTGGAAAAGAAATTCTGAGGATATATCATGAAACAGATTTTGGAGACCATATTGATTATAAATCTGACAATTCTCCTTTAACTCTTGCCGATAAAGCTTCACATGAGATCATTCAGAAGGCTCTGGAAGAGAATTTTCCGGATATACCGATATTGTCGGAAGAGGGTCGCGACATGCTATTTGAAGAAAGAAAATCATGGAAGACCTTTTGGCTGGTGGACCCGCTTGATGGAACCAAGGAATTTATAAAGCGCAATGGTGAATTTACTGTAAATATTGCACTAATACATGATGGATACCCGATTTTTGGTTTGGTATATGCTCCTGAATTGCACACTATTTATATCGGTGACACTCAATCTGGTGAGGCTTACAAAATTGGAGAGGATGGAAAGCGTGTCGGGTTAAAAGTTAATAATCGACAAACGGACCGGGTGGCAGTACGAAGCCGATCGCATGCTTCAGAAGAAGAGGAAACATTATTAAACAGCTATAGGGTAGGTGATAGTATTGCAGTTGGAAGCGCGTTGAAGTTTTGTATGGTTGCCGAGGGCAAAGCGGATATCTATTACCGCCATGGGCCCACTATGGAATGGGATACGGGTGCTGGTCAGGCTGTCATTGAACAGGCAGGGGGACGCTTGCTCAGAGTGCCCGGTGAAGAAAGATTTTACTACAATAAAGAGGACCTCAGAAATGGTAGTTTTCTTGTTCTGGGGTTTGAAGATTAAAATATTGGTTCAATTGGTAGTGGTCAATAAAGCAATCTTTTATGTAAGTAGTTCAATAATAAATAGCAAATAGTAAATAATAAATAGCAAATAATAAATTGAATCACGCTCTGACGCCACAAAAATCCAACACGATCTTATTCTCGTCTATTTCAAGCGTTTTAAACTCATTATGGGCTACTAAAAAGGCAATGATGTCTGCATTTTGTATGGCTTTTTGATAGTCTGTCAGTTTGTATAGATCATGTTCTGTAATATTGGGCTCTACAATAAAAACTTCCTCATTGTGTGCATCCTGCACTACTTTATGTGCAATGTACTTGGCAGGGCTTTCTCTCAGGTCGTCAATATTGGGCTTGAATGCAAGACCCATAACCGCCAGAATGGGTTTGCGTCCATGGGCCAGTTCGAATTCGATCTTGGCATTCTTTATTTTTTCGGCTACCCAAAATGATTTGTAATTATTGATCTCCCGGGCTTTACCAATGATTTGAGATTCCATCGGATATTCTGATACGATAAAATATGGATCGACCGCTATGCAATGACCTCCAACACCGGCTCCAGGTTGCAGGATGTTCACTCTCGGGTGTTTGTTGGCCAGCTGTATGAGTTTCCAAACATCAATATCTGCCTTGTCACAGATGATGGACAACTCATTGGCAAATGCTATTTGAACATCTCTTGATGAGTTTTCAACGAGTTTACACATTTCAGCTGTACGCGAATTTGTTTTGTGTAGTGCCCCCTTTACAAATTTGGAATAGAAAGACACAGCCGACTCGGTGGCTTTATCATCAATCCCTCCGATTACGCGGTCGTTGTATACAAGTTCATACATCACGTTGCCTGGCAATACACGTTCGGGACAATAGGCGATATCGATTTTATCTTTAAGTTCAGGCCTTAGGCTGAATATCAATTCAGCCATTTTTTCTGTAGTTCCTACAGGTGAGGTCGATTCGATAATAAACAGGTCTCCTTCCTTAAGCAGGGGGGCAACTCCCTTTGTTCCCGCCTCTACAAATGAGATATCCGGTTCGTTTCGCTCTTTGAAAGGTGTAGGCACTACGATCACGTAAACATAACCTTCGGAGGGGGTGAGAGCTGCTCTTAAGGTGCCATTATTGACTGCCTTCTGTACTATCGATTCCAGTTCTGGCTCTATTATATGGATCTTTCCGGCATTGATGGTGTCCACCACTTTTTTATTTACATCAACGCCTAGCACCTGCATTTCTGTTCCAGCAATAAGTGCTGCAGTAGGTAGTCCTATGTACCCCAATCCTATGATCACTACTTCCGGATTATTCATTTTAGTCGATAGTTTTTAAAAATTCAACAATTTTTTCAGTGGCATGGCCATCTCCATATGGGTTGTGTAACCTGCTCATATGTTTATATTTTTCAGTATCTGACAATAGGGACAAAGTCTCTTTTACAATTTTATCTTTATCAGTTCCTACAAGTTTGACCGTGCCCGCCTCAACAGCTTCCGGCCGCTCCGTGGTTTGGCGCATTACCAGTACAGGTTTGCCCAGACTGGGAGCTTCTTCCTGAATTCCTCCGCTATCGGTGATAACTATCTTTGCTTTATCCATCAACCAAACGAATGCTTCGTATGGCAATGGATCGATAAGGTGTATGTTTGGATTTCCTTTTAGTATACTGTAAACCGGCTTTTGTACATTTGGATTGAGATGTACAGGATATATAATCTGGACGTTTGGATAATGGCTGATTTTTTCGAGTGCTTCGCAAATATCCAGAAATCCCTGACCAAAATTTTCTCTTCGATGGCCTGTGATCAATATCAATTGCTTATTTGGATCCACCAGGCTTTTAAGTGTTTCTATTTCATTAATATTTGATTGGTTTGCTATTTTAACACTTTCCATAAGTGCATCTATCACCGTATTTCCTGTTACAAATATTTTTTCAGCAAGTATATTTTCCTTTATGAGGTTTTCCCGGGCTTTTTCTGTGGGGGCAAAGTGGAGGTCTGCAATCCTGCTGGTCACCTGCCGGTTCACTTCTTCGGGGAAAGGGGCTTTTTTATTGTAGGTACGCAATCCCGCTTCTACGTGACACACGGTAGCGCCTGAGTAAAAAGAAGCAAGGCTGGTACCCAGGGTAGTAGTGGTATCACCATGAACAAAAACGTAATCTGGTTTATATGTTTCCAATACGGGTTTTATTCCCATAATTATATCTGATGTGAGCGAATACAGGTTTTGTCCGGGCTTCATCAGATCCAGGTCAAAATCGGGTGTAATTTTAAAAAAATCAAGTACCTGATCGAGCATTTCCCGGTGCTGGGCAGTTACACATACTTTGGTTTCAAAAAAATCTTTATGTTTTAAAAACTGTTTTACCAAAGGCGCCATTTTTATGCCTTCCGGCCTGGTGCCGAATACGATAAGGACTTTTTTCATTAGCTTATTGGTTCAACAGCTCATTACTTCTGTCTTTTTACTTTGTTTGTGTCTTCCTGAATAAGGTGACAGTTTAAACAATAATTACACTATCAAATATAATTAACAAATATCCACGATTCATAAAAAATACTTTCTGCGAATATCTGCGAGAAATTTTTAGCAATTCGTAATTAACAATTCGTAATTGATTAAACCCCATAATACTCTTTGTACCAAATAACAAAATTACGAATGCCGTCTTCAATAGTTGTAGATGGTTTAAATCCAACTTCCTCCATCAATGGGTCAACATCGGCATATGTTGCAGGCACATCACCATCCTGTAAAGGCAAATAATTTTTTTCTGCGGTCTTACCAAGGTTTTTTTCCAGTACTTCAATAAAATAAGTCAGATCTACCGGTTGGTTATTTCCGATATTGAACACACGGTATGGCGCAAAACTAATGGAAGGGTCATTCATGTCAAGGTCAAGGTCATTTTTTCTTGGTTGTGGAACATGAGATGACAACCTGAAAATTCCTTCTACAATATCGTCAACGTAAGTAAAATCACGCCGCATTTTTCCATAGTTGAATACATCAATGGTTTTTCCCGCAAGAATGGCCTTTGTAAAGAGGAATAAGGCCATGTCAGGTCTTCCCCACGGCCCGTAAACTGTGAAAAAGCGGAGCCCTGTGGTGGGTATGCCATACAATGACGAATATGTATGAGCCATTAGCTCATTGGCCTTTTTTGTGGTGGCATAAAGCGATAGTGGATGATCAATATTGTCGGAAGTGGAGAACGGAAGTTTCTTATTTCCTCCATATACAGAACTTGAAGAGGCATATATCAGATGACGGACAGGATGATGCCGGCATGCTTCGAGAATGTTGAGAAAGCCATCGATATTGCTTTGAGTATAGGCTCTGGGATTTTCGATCGAGTACCTAACCCCTGCCTGTGCGGCAAGATTTACTACATAATCAAAAGGGCCTTTTTGTTCAAATAAATCCATAATATCTCCCTCATCTCTCAGATCCAGCTTATGGAATTGAAATGAAGGATTATTCTGTAGGATCTTTAGCCGGCTGAATTTCAGATTTACATCATAGTAATCATTAATGTTGTCTAAACCCGTAACATCCCACTGTTCGTCCAGACAACGTTTTGCAAGATGTGACCCGATAAAGCCTGCTGCGCCAGTAATTAATATCTTATTCAAAAGGATTTTTGTTTACTTATAAACTAAATGTAGAAACAATAAAATTTAACAATGCCATGATTTAATATAACAAATTTAATTTTTTCTTTCAAAATTCCCAAGCATATTTAAAATATCTTCAAGAAATTCTCGATTGTTGGCCAGGCGTGGCACTTTATTTTGTCCACCCAATTTATTTCGTTTTTTCATCCAGTTGTAAAAGGTTCCGGCAGGAACAGAATGAACTGTGGGTTGTTCGAGGGCCATATCTTTATATCGCTTGGCTTCATAATCGGAGTTTATAGATTTTAGGGTTTCATCCAGTATTTGGATGAATTTTTTAATGTTGTCAGGTTCATGGCTAAATTCAATAATCCATTCATGTCCGCCTTTCTTTTCGGTTTCCAGGTATTTTGGGCCGGCAGTGTAGTCATCGATCACAGCTCCGGTAGCTTCACAGGCAGTTTTAATGGCTTTTTCAGCATTTTCTATGATTACTTCTTCTCCAAAAGTATTGATAAAGTGTTTGGTCCTTCCGGTAATACGTATGCGATAAGGAGAGAGGGAGGTAAATTTTATTGTATCTCCGATAAGATATCGCCACAGTCCGGCGTTGGTTGAAATGACCATAGCGTAATTAGTACCGATTTCCACTTCTTCCAGGCTCAGCGTCCCTGGTTGTTCTTCGCCAAAATTTTCTGTAGGGATAAATTCATAATATATCCCGTAGTCGAGCATCAGCAGTAAATCTTTGTTATGTGTTTGATCCTGGATACCGAAAAATCCCTCAGAGGCATTATATGTTTCCATATAGTTCATCTTTTCAGATGGGATCAGCTTTTGAAATAGTTTTTCATAGGGTTCAAAAGAAACGGCACCATGAATAAAGGCTTCGAGGTTAGGCCAGACTTCGAGGATATTTGATTTGTTAGTTATTTCAAGGACTTTTTGAATCAGTATGACTGTCCATGTGGGTACGCCGGCGATATTGGTCACATTTTCGGGGATTGTGGAACGAGCCATCTTTTCGATTTTTTCTTCCCATTCACTCATAAGAGCAATATCCAGCTTAGGTGTGAGTATTAGCTGGGCCCAAAATGGCAGGTTTTTCAATAAAACAGCTGATACGTCACCATAATATGAAGTGGAATTTGTGTCGAACTGGTTGATTTGCTGGCTACCGCCGATAGTAAGCCCTTTTCCGTTAAAGATCCTGGTTTCAGGATGATTATTAACATAAACCGATAGCAGGTCTTTCCCACCTTTGAAATGACAATCATTTAATGCTTCCAGCGAAACCGGAATAAATTTGCTTTGGGCATTGGTCGTTCCTGATGATTTGGCAAACCATTTTATTTCAGACGGCCATAGGATCTTTTGCTCACCCTTCAGAAGTCGCTCAATGTAGGGAAACATTTGTTCATAGGTATGCAGTGGCACCCGTGTTTTGAACTCATCAGAATTCCTGATGGATTGAAAATCGTATTTTTTACCAAATTCAGTTTTAGCTGCCTTATTGATAAGGCCTCTTATCAGCTCTTCCTGAACTTCATGGGGATATTTCATAAACAGATCTATGTCGTGGATCCGTTTTTTCATTACCCAGTTAAATATGGAATTGATGAGTTCCATGTATGCAGCTTTCTATATTTTCCGTTTCAATTCAAAATGCTTTCCAAGATATACTCTTCGCACTTGTTCGTCGTCGGCAAGTTCCTGTGCCGTACCCGCTTTCAATAGTTTTCCTTCAAACATCAGATAGGCACGGTCGGTTATAGATAAGGTTTCTGTCACATTATGGTCAGTAATCAGAATACCGATGTTCTTTTTTTTAAGTCTTGCCACAATTCCCTGTATCTCTTCTACCGCAATAGGATCTACACCGGCAAAGGGTTCATCCAGTAGTAAAAACTTCGGGTCTACTGCCAGGGCCCGTGCTATTTCCGTTCTTCTTCGCTCTCCACCCGACAGAACCATACCGATGTTTTTCCGCACATGCTCAAGGCTGAATTCTTCAATTAGAGATTCCATTCTTTCCTTTTGCTCAGCTTTTGAGAGTGTTGACATTTCGAGTACTGCCTTGATATTCTCTTCCACTGTAAGTTTTCTGAATACAGATGCTTCCTGCGCCAGGTATCCGATTCCCCGTCGTGCCCTTCTGTACATTGGTAAAGACGTAATATTATCTTTTTCAAGAAATATTTGACCATCATTGGGCTTTATAAGTCCGACAATAATATAAAAAGTTGTAGTTTTTCCGGCACCGTTAGGCCCGAGGAGTCCTACGATCTCACCACGGTTGACCTGGAGGGATACATTGTTGACGACAGTCCGTCTTTTGTATATTTTTACTAGTCCTTCTGCGCGTAACATTTATGTTATGGTTCTGGTGAAAATGGGTAATTAGTATCTCAAATTCATGTAAAAACGCTGTAATTGCAACTACTTTAATTTCTTTAAAAACTGTAAATTAAAACTACAAATGACAATAACCAAATTACAAACCTGCCAGCTTAGTGTGATTGCCAATGCACGGACAGACCTGCCTACTGCGCGAATAGCCTGTACTTAATGGCAGGCAGGCACTTTAAGAGCTGTTTTTTTGATATTTTTGAACATTGAGTATTGTTTGATATTTGTTGTTTGTATTTTGGTGCTTATTAAATGAATTTCATTCATAGTCTAATCTATGGGGTTTCAATTCATAGTGGTTTAGTTAATCATTATTGCATTATCGCATTGTCGCATTAATTTATTATTCATTCAATCAAATACAATATCTTTAACTCGCAATTGAAGGGTTGTGTTTCCCCTGAAATTATTTTCTTCAATATGATATGCAATGCTGTAGGGCATGCCGCTGTTGATCAATGGTTCATTTTCTGCCATTCCCCAACCGATAGCCTCAATGACTTTTGAATTGGTACTATTACCTGGTTCGGATTTTTGGTGAACATAAAATTTCAAATGTTCGTTTTTTAATATTCTTGAAGTGCCGTAGGTATGAAGGTTGTGGGAAACGAATACAGGCATGGGATTACCGGGCCCGAATGGAGCAATTTTTGAAAGATTATTATAAAAATCCCAATCTATTTCATTGAGATCTATTTTGGCATCAATGTGGATCAATCGCTTAAGTTGTTCTTCGGTTATTTGTTTTGCTACAATATCCTCAAATCTTTTCCTGAATTCAGGTACTTTTTCAACTTCAAGAGTTAGCCCGGCAGCGTACATATGCCCACCGTATTGATCGAGCAGATCTGCACATTTAGTTATTGCATTATAGATATCAAATCCTTCAACCGACCGCGCAGAGCCGGTTGCTTTTCCGTTGGATTCAGTTAATATGATAGTGGGACGGTAAAATTTATCAACGCACCGTGATGCTACTATTCCGATCACCCCTTTATGCCATTCGGCTTTAAATAAAACTGTGGATTTGGCGCTGTGGAACGACTCATCTTTTTTAATCATTTCAATGGCCTCAGCCGTGATATTGATATCTGTAGTACGTCGTTTTGTGTTGTGGATATCGAGATTTTTGGCGAGGGATTCAGCGTCTTTGTAGTTGTCAGCCAGTAGCAGATCTACTGCCGCATCAGCACTTTCCATCCTGCCTGAGGCATTGATTCGTGGACCAATACCAAAAACGATGCTCGATATACTCACTTTACCTTTCGGAATATCCGCATGTTGGATAAGCGCATGAAGGCCAGGCCGGGGTGTATCATTGAGTTTTTTCAGGCCGTGGTAAGCAAGTATCCTGTTTTCTTCAGTGATCGGAACAATGTCAGCAGCAATACTAACCGCCACCAAATCAAGGTAGTCATAAAGCTGATCAGGATTATAAGCCATTTTGTCGCAAAAGGCCTGTAGGATTTTAAATCCTACACCACAACCTGACAATTCCCGATAGGGATATTCATTATCTTCCAGTTTTGGATCCAGGATTGCATAAGCGTTGGGTAGTATCTCACCAGGCAAGTGGTGATCGCTGATTATAACACTAATGCCTTTTGAATTGGCATAATCTGTCATTTCAGTTGCCTTGATACCACAATCCAGACTGATTAAAACAGTGCACTGTTTTTCAACAGCCGTATCTATGCCTTTTTTTGATAAACCATACCCTTCACTGTCCCTGTCAGGAATGTAATAATATATCTTATCGTAATAATTTTTTAAAAAACCATAAACCAACGATACGGAGGTGGTGCCATCTACATCGTAGTCACCGTAAATAAGTATAGATTCCTGCTGCTCCATAGCCCGGATCATCCGCCCGATGGCTTTTTCCATGTCCTTCATCAGGAATGGATTGTGGAGATTGTTTAGGGGGGGGTCAAAATACTCATTTGCTTCCTGTTTGTTGGATATTCCTCTTTGAAGAAGGATGGCGGAGATGGTTTTGTTAACACCTATTTCATCCGAAAGGTTATTAATATCATTATCGTCAGGTGTCTCCCTGTATATCCATCTATATTCCATTAAACATTTTAGTTTTAAGGCTTACAAAGCTAAAAAAATTAACGCCAAATCTTAATGCCTTGTCAAGTTTATACCGGAAGTGAAAATGAATTAGGATTATAGTATCTGTGCGAGGGATTGCCATTCTTTATTATTGGGCAATGGGGCTATTATTTTTACTTTTTTGAGAGTTACCGGATGAGTAAAAATGATTTCCCGGGCATGCAAACTGATGTTGCCATCTGAGTTGGTATGTGGATATCCGTATTTCAGGTCTCCTTGTATGGGGCATTTCATGGTGGCGAGTTGTACCCGGATCTGGTGTGACCGGCCCGTCAGCGGAGTTATTTCCAGGAGGAAGAGGTCATTAAATTTTTTCAACAATTGGTATTCCAGTTTTGCTTCTTTTGCATCTTTTACCGGCCGAAGGTGAGCCTTTGTTATATTTTTGTTGTGGTCTTTTATTAGCCAGTGTTCAAGGATACCGGTATGTTTGTCAGGTTCATTGTTTACGAGTGCCCAATAAGTTTTTTTTACTGACCTGTCTCTGAATTGAAGGTTAAGGCGTGTCAGGGCCTTGGAGGTACGGGCAAATATTAACACTCCGCTGACAGGCCGGTCGAGCCGGTGGGCGATACCTAAAAAAACATTACCCGGCTTGTTGTACTTTTCTTTCAGATATAGTTTGGCTGTTTCAGCAAGTGTACGATCCCCGGTACGGTCGCCCTGCACAAGTGTTCCAGCCGGTTTGTTTACTACCAATAGATGATTGTCTTCATACAGTACTTCCAGCTTGCCCATGATGTAAATTTAGGTAGAGACGCAATGCATTGCGTCTCTACCTGTTTTTCGCGTAATTAGCGGATTATCTTATTACCAGCCCATTCCATAATAAGCCTCCTCACCATCCGGGTATTTTCCGGCGATGAGTATTCCATCACCTTTACTAGTCCTGAGCATTTCCCTGAGGTCGTCAACATTGCGTACCGGACGTTTATCGATGGATGAGATGACAAATCCTTTTTTAATTCCTGTATCGTACCACTTGCCGGATTTCACATCTACAACTTTCACACCGTAGCTGAGATCGAGATTTTCCAGATCTTCTTCAGTGGCATTTTTGAAGGAAGCACCCTCGATGATTACCGCATCGTTTTTACGGACTATGCGCACTTCATTATCGAGATTTTTGAGTTTGGCGGTTACCGTTTGGGTTTGACCATCGCGATTGAAAGTCACCTTGATTTTGTCTCCCGGGCGATTTCTTGCCACTAAATCCTGGAGTTCCGCAGTATTTGTTACTTTGTGACCCTCGATTTTAATGATCACATCTCCTTTTTTCAAACCTGCTTCTTCAGCAGCACTATTTTCATTTACTTCAAACACATAAACACCAACGAGATCGTCTACTTCTTCCTCTAATCGTGGATCATTTACGTTTACAATTTGTATTCCGAGTAGTGCCCGTTGTACCACACCGTATTCCGTCAGATCATTTATCACCTTATGTACGATAGAAACCGGCACGGCAAATGAATATCCGGCATATGTACCTGTTGGAGTGGCAATAGCTGTGTTGATGCCTATTAGTTCACCTCGCAGATTTACCAGTGCTCCACCACTATTGCCCGGGTTAACAGCAGCATCAGTTTGAATAAAAGATTCGATGCCATAGCGCTCACGTAGTATACCAATACTTCGGCCCTTGGCACTTATTATGCCTGCAGTCACTGTTGAGGTCAGATCGAAAGGATTGCCCACGGCGAGTACCCACTCGCCAATACGCATCTTATCTGAATCGCCATACTTAATAAAGGGCAGTCCTTCTGCATTAATTTTTACCAGTGCAATGTCTGTATTCGGATCTGCACCGATCACTTCAGCTTCAAATGTTCTGTTATCGTACAGTGTTACTTCAAGTTTATCTGCGTTTTTTATCACATGATTATTGGTGATAATATAACCGTCAGATGAAATGATCACACCCGAACCGGCTGCCTGTTGTGGAGGCCGGGGTTGGCCGTGATAGCCCCTCGGGTCTCCGAAAAAGTCTTTCAGCCAATCATCCATTGGTCCTCCGGGGTGCCCTTCATTGACTTGAGGTTGTCCATAAGTTGATTTTATATGCACCACTGTTGGTGTGGTTTGTTCGGCGGCAAATACAAAATTTAGTCCTGCCGGTATGGTAAAGGAAGAATCGGTCAGATAACTGGAAAATTTTACGTTCTGACCCGTTTGAAATGACTCATAACTGGGTTGCTCTTTTTCAAACAATTTAAACCCTCCGAGTGCAACTAATCCTCCTAACAGAGAGGCGAATATCATTCCTAAGATAATTTGCTTTTTGTTCATCTTCTTATTGTTTTTTCTGTAAATATCATTAATCCGGATGGTTTCCGGTAGTTTTCTAACGATATTCCTGTCGCTTTGATATTCATTTAACGTTTTTTAACAAAAAAAGCGGGGTGACCCCGCTTTTCTCTACTTGACTTCAATGGTTTTTTTCAGTTGCTTGACCTTGTCTTTCAGAAGTTGAACTATCAAAATACCATTTTCATAGCTGGCTTTGATCTTGTCTTCTGTAATATTTTCCGGAAGTTGGAATGACCTTTTAAAAGGGCCAGAAACTCTCTCATTCAAATGCATGACCACATGCTCTTTGACTTCCTTTTCGTCGGGTTTTTTCTCGCCAGTTTCTGTTTTACCCTGTTCAGCTCTTATTGTGAGAACACCTTTCTCAACATCCAAAGAGATTTCTTTTTTGTCAAATCCCGGAAGCACTACCTGGATTTCAAATTCTCCATCCCTTTCCAATATATTGGCCTTGGGCACATAAGTGCGTTTTTCCTGATACATGTTTTCTTCCAACAGGTCATTTACCATTTTGTTAAATGAACCCGGTACGTAATCTTTTAATAAAAGTGCCATGTTTTTATAATTTTAAGTTTAAAATCTTGTTTCATTTTAGATTATAGAGAAAACTATACCAAACATCTTTTTATTGATTTAAGTACATTTTATACTGACATAATGGCGTTAATATGTAAAATTTGTAATTAAAACTGACATAATGTCATAAACTTGGTTTTCATTCTTATTAAGGAATAAAAAATTATGTGGTAAGGTATTGCATATTTGAAGGCAAGACACTAATATTGCAATCCCATTTGAAATACGGGTTAATTCCTCAGTAGCTCAGCTGGTTAGAGCACCTGACTGTTAATCAGGTGGTCGTTGGTTCGAGTCCAACCTGGGGAGCACGAAAGATAAGACAGAAAATTGCCAAAAGATGAAATGATAAGAAAATCAGCATCCCAGGCAATTTTTTTTTGACCCCAACTTGCCATTGCACGACAAAATAATACCAATTTCAGACAAAGCATCGTTACCAAATCATTACAGTAAATCGTAATGCTTTTCTTGGAGTAACAGTAAAAAGTTAAATGCTTTTAGTAGTTTTTTAATAACCAAAATGACGATTTGTCGAGGAGAATTGGTAAGGATATAACAGAAGCAGGAGTTGAAAAATATAAACGCACGAGGCAACGTTTAGCTGATTTCATTAAAGAATGAAAGATATTGATTATATCGGATTTGTACAAGAATTGCTAAAATGAACATTGATTTTTTAGTGTCAAATTACTATCATTGTACATTGCATAACTTTATTGTGTAATAATAAAAAACCAAAGAAAATCACAACCAAAATGAATACGAAACTGATACTATTTTCGATATTTTTTTACGTGAGTTTAATTCTTCTGAACCTCTTGAGTAGTAATACTTGTAAGGCTCAAAATAATGTAAAACTGGCAACGCCCTCCGAAATCCAATACAAATGGCACGAGCAGGAACGGATAATGTTTGTTTGCCTTGATCCCTGTACATGGCAAGGTCGCGAATATGATAACCATTCCATTTCGCTGGATAAAATAAATCCCAAAAAATTAGACACCGACCAATGGTGTGAAACGGCTCAATTGTGGGGCGCAAAAGAAATTCTTTTTGTGGCAAAACACACGGGTGGATTTTGCTGGTGGCAAACCGAAACTACCGATTATGGTATTAAAGATACACCCTACAAAAATGGCAAAGGCGATGTGTTAAAAGAACTCTCGGAATCGTGTAAAAAGTATGGGCTAAATCTCGGGATTTATGTTTATCCCGGTGACGAAACCTGGGGGGCGGGAATTGGTAGTGGCGGACAAACCAAAGACCCATTGAAACAGGAAGCCTACAACAAAGTTTTCAGAACACAATTGGAAGAAACACTTGCAAACTACGGCGAGGCAATTGAAGTCTGGTTCGATGGTA
>Ga0164313_10000831_pt1 | contig 26110 bp, 20 predicted proteins | sample GuaBasSedimGuay4_FD_113735 | JGI IMG/M metagenome (GOLD analysis project Ga0164313, IMG submission 113735) | Subseafloor sediment microbial communities from Guaymas Basin, Gulf of California, Mexico - Guay4, Core 4569-4, 0-3 cm | ecosystem: Environmental > Aquatic > Marine > Hydrothermal vents... | reverse complement strand
TTCCAATTTTTCAAGACCGGCCATCTGGCAGGCCGTCTATGAAACGTTTCGGCTCAAACCGAACCCGGGCCAGCTTCAAGACTGGGAAACACGCTATTGGGAGCAGGTCAAAACCCTCACCATCCCTTTCCCGGAAACCATCCAAACGCTTGAGCAATTGGTCGGCCAATGTCCTCTGGCGCTAATCACCAATACCCAGGGACAGGAAACTGCCGGCACCCACCGGATCGCACTATTCCCCCAACTGGAAAAATTTTTCGATGTTGTTGTTGTTGCCGGCGAAGGCGGTATTCCGACGAAACCCGATCCGGAACCTTTCCGACAATGCCTCAAGGCCATGGGCGTCCCGGCCGAAGAGGCGGTTTATGTCGGCGACGACTGGCGCATCGACATCTGCGGCGCCCGCAACGTGGGCATCCAGCCGGTCTGGATCCAGCACCACAGCGTCAAAAGAAACTGGCCCGAGGTTGAGCCCTTCGAGCCGACCATAACACACCTCGACCAACTGCTCACGCTTCCGTTTATATTGAGTGGCGCCCAGGAACGCTCCAACCCCTGAAACCTCAGCAAATTTCTTTGCACTTTTTCCCCCGACAGAACGCTTTCGCGTATGTTCCAACTTAGCGTACTTGCACTAAATATGCCTAATATGAGTATATTACCAAACCTTTTTTTGACCTAAGTCAAGTTTAAAAACTTTGGGTTGCCATATACCACAATGTATGCTTTAGTCTGAGTCCAGTTCACGCTTTCCAAAACCAACAATTTTTTCATCTCTGACAAAGGAAGAACGTATGCCGGTCTTTAGCTATTTAGCCTATCCGGAGCAGGGTGCAAAAGAGCAACTGCTCAAAGACCTGAGTGAATTGAGATACTGTGAAATTACAACCGCCCAAAATGAGGAATTGCTAATCCTCCTGACAGACACACCCGATGAAGATTCGGAAAAACAATTACAGAAAAAATTAAAAGCGTTAGATTCATTGCAGTCACTGGGCATGGCGTTCGGGCATATGGATGATTAGCGCCATTTTTCCCTTGTAAGCTATCGGTTTTGAAAAAAGGAGCAGCAAATGAAACTTGACAGACGATCGTTTATCAAACTCATGGCCATGAACAGTGCCGCAACAGCCGCTGCGACGCTGTTCCCGGGCGTAAGCTTTGGCGCGTGGAGTACAACCGAGATGGCTTCGGGAGGTATTGTATGGAAGAAAACACCCTGTCGGTTTTGTGGTACGGGGTGCAGTCTTCTTGTTGGTGTTTCCGGTGACCGGGCCGTGGCCGTAAAAGGTGACCCCAACAGTACCGTCAATAAGGGACTGTGTTGTGTTAAAGGCTATCACTCCATCCAGATTCTCTACGGCAAGGATCGGATTCAGAAAGCCCTGGTTCGCAAAAATGGGAAAATGGTGGAAGTCCCGGTGGCGGAGGCCCTTGATCTGGTAGCGAGAAAAATGCAGGAGACCATCCAGACGCATGGGAAGGATGCCGTGGCCATGTATGGCTCAGGGCAATGGTCCATAACGGATGGGTATGTGGCTTCCAAGTTGTTCAAGGGCTGCATCGGCACCAATAATGTTGAAGCAAATGCCCGTCTCTGTATGGCCAGTGCCGTTACCGGGTGCTTAACGACCTTCGGTCTGGACGAACCCATGGGGTGCTATGAAGATATCGAAAAAGCCGATGTCTTTGTCACCTGGGGTAATAATATGGCCGAAATGCACCCCGTTTTATTTTCCCGTATGCTGGCAACACGCAAAAATAGAACCCATGTTAAAATTATCGATTTCGCAACCCGTACCACACGATCAAGCCTGGCGGCGGACCGATCGATCCTCTTTCGGCCCCAGACGGACCTGGCCGTTGCCAACGCCATCTGTTATGAGATTATTCACAATGGGTGGGTGAATTGGGATTTTGTGAACAAGCACGCCTCTTTTCACAAGGGAAAAACCAACATCGGATATGGCACCGAAGATCACTTCAAATTTAAAGACAAGGCGGAAACCGTTGATTTTAATGCATTCAAAACATTTTTAGACGATTACACGCCGGAAAATGTTGAGAAAATATCCGGTGTACCGGCCAAAGACATAAAATATTTGGCTGCGCTTTACGGTGATCCAGATAAAAAAGTAACCTCCTTCTGGACCATGGGCATGAACCAGCACACCCGCGGCACCTGGATCAACAACCTCGTCTACAATATTCATCTGCTCACGGGCAAAATTTCCTCGCCGGGTAACAGCCCCTTCTCCCTGACCGGTCAACCCAGCGCTTGCGGAACTGTTCGTGAAGTCGGAACGTTAACGCATAAACTGCCCCATGGTGTCGTTATGAATCCCGACCACCGTAAAATGGCGGCCAGGATATGGGATGTGCCTGTGGAAAATATTGACCCCAAGCCCACTTATCACACCGTCGAGATGTTCAGGGCTCTTGACAGGGGGGATATTCGTTTCATGTGGATTCAGGTCACCAACCCCATGGTGACCATGCCCAATTTGCGGCGTTACCGGGACGGTGCCGAAAAGGAGGGCCGCTTTGTCGTTGTTTCCGAGATATACCCCACACCCACATCCGATATCGCGGACGTGATTCTGCCATCGGCTCTGTGGATCGAGCGGGAAGGTTTTTTTGGGAATTCGGAAAGACGAACACAGCACAATGAGCAGATCGTACCCATGCCCGGGGAAACCGTGAGCAACACCTGGCAGATCATGGAGGTGGCCAGGAAAATGGGTTTCGAAAAACAGTTCCCCTGGAGCGAAGAGACTTATATCGAAGACATATGGAACGAGTATATCCAGTTCCACGATTCCCCAAAGCATCGCATGGCCCCCTTTAAAGTCCTCAAGGAAAGATCCGGCGTTCAGTGGCCGTATGTCAATGGCATGGAAACCAAATGGCGGTACAACGCCAAGTATGATCCAGCCTGCAAACAGAAAGATTTCGATTTCTACGGCAAAAAGGATCACCGCGCCTGGATATGGCTGCGGCCTTATGAACCGCCCGCAGAGTCTCCGGACAGCGAATACCCCTTCTGGCTTAATACCGGTCGGGTCCTGGAGCACTGGCACACCGGGTCCATGACGCGGCGGGTACCGATCCTGCACAAAGCCATGCCGGAATCATATGTGGAGATCAACCCGGACGATGCTGCCAGGATGGGTATTACCAACGGCAGCGATGTTAAAATCAGTTCCCGAAGAGGCTCATTGGTGATGAAGGCGGCGATCAACGGTCGGGGGAATCCGCCGAGAGGTATGGTCTTTGTTCCATTCTTTGATGAAAAGTATTTAATAAACGAGGTGACCCTGGATGCTTTCTGTCCCATATCCAAACAACCAGATTACAAAAAATGCGCCGTAAAACTGGAGAGGGCCTAATGGAAACGTCAAATCGAAAACTGGGCAAGGTTTTTCTCGCCTTTGCTGGAATCTGTGTCCTGGCACTGCCGGCGATTGTGTTTTGGGCGCTATCATACGGGCCGGACGAGATCGAGGCCGCAACGGTGGAAACCAGTCAGACAACATTCGATGAAAATAGTGCCACAATCTTTGTGTCTCACGATGCGTTAACCCGGTCGTACCTGGAAGGAACATCCAGTCAGCGTACCCTCGAGGAATACTACTCCAGACGGCAATATCCCGGATCCCCGCCCTGGATACCCCACAAAGTGGAAGATGAATCCCGCGAGAGGATTGCCTGCCTGACCTGTCACGAAAAGGGCGGGTGGACGGAGACGTTGAAAAGGCATACGCCGGTGACACCGCACCCGGAGAACACCTCCTGCAGGCAATGCCATGTCAAAATGGAAACGGAAGATCTTTTTGTCGACATCAACTGGAAGAGTATCCTGCCACCGCGCCTGGGCCGGTCCCACCTGCCGGGCGGACCACCGCCGATTCCCCATGACCTTCAGATGCGGGGCGACTGTATCGCCTGCCATGTAGGCCCGGGAGCGGTTGCGGCCATTCGGGTAGACCATCCTTCCCGCGGGAATTGCCGGCAATGCCATGTGCCGGATTCATTCGCGGGATTGTTTCAAAGATAACAAATACGCTACCATCAAGGATGTTATGAAAACACCCAAACAAAAGAAATATGGCTTGGCGACCGTGCTTGGGCTGATTGTCATCCTGACCGGATGGAATGCCTATTCGGAAAAGAGCGGTGTCGTCCAGACCATTAAAAATGCAGCTGCTCCCTTTGATAACGGATCTGTGGAATCGGTACCACCGGCCCCTGAAGATACCGTTCTCGCCCAGGTCAGATACCAGGGAGGGGTTTTCCGTGTTGAAACCCGCAAGGATAAGGTTAAGCGCTTCCAATGCAGCCAGTGTCACAACAACCAGCCAGTGGCTATCGCCAATGCAGTGGAAACAGCCCATGGAGACATCACTCTCAACCACGGGTACAAGGTCAAACAGTTGGCCTGTTTTACGTGTCACGACAAGGACAACCGGGATGTTCTGATTACTGAAAAAGGTACAAAAGTGGACATGGATCACAGTTACCAGTTGTGCGGGCAGTGCCATTTCAGACAGAAAAAGGATTGGATCGGCGGTGCGCATGGAAAGCGCGTCTCATGGTGGGCAGGCGAGCGGGTCGTAAAAAACTGTGCTTCATGCCATGATCCGCATGCACCTCGTTTTGAAAAGCGATGGCCGAAAACCTACTCACGTCCTTTCACCGAATAGGAAATAATATGGGTTTTTTGAAAAATAAAAGCTGCAGGCAACAGATCACAGACGAGCATCGACCGTGTCAGGATTCAGGCCGACGGGAATTTCTAAAAAAGGCCGTGAAAGCCGCCGCAATTGGTGGTACCGCCGTGGTCACCGGTTGCCAGGCACCAGGACTGCTCGGCTCTAAAGAAGAATTTGCCTTGCAGTTTCAGGAGTATTTTAAAGCGCATTACCGCCTTATGACCGAAAAAGAAAGAGATGCTACCATTAACCGTCTGGAAAGACTGGCCAAACTTCAAAAGAACGTAGATGTCCAGATAAGCTCAAAGGAAGCAATGCCAGGCGTTCTTTTTGGCTATGGCTTCAACGTTACCCGGTGTGAAGGGTATATGGAATGCGTGTCCGCCTGTGTAAGGGAAAACAACCTGGACAGAAAATCGAACACGCAATATATCCGCATATTCGAGATGGAACCCGGTCAGATGACGCCTGATGCGGGCAAAGGGAAGTTCTTTAATGAAGTGCCCGTGGACGGCCGTTTTTATATGGGGGCGCAGTGCAATCATTGTGACAATGCGCCCTGCATAAAGGCTTGTCCCACCAAAGCCACGTATAAAGAGCCCGATGGGATTGTCGTGGTTGATTATGACTGGTGCATCGGTTGCCGCTATTGTATGGCCGCGTGTCCTTATTACGGCCGCCGGTTCAACTGGAACGAACCGGTGGTACCGGTAAAAGAAATAACAAAAAAGCAGCATTATTTGGGCAACAGGCAGCGGCGGCGGGGGCAGATGGAAAAATGCACGTTCTGTGTGCAGAGGACTCGTGAGGGCCGGCTACCGGCCTGTGCTGAAGCGTGCCCTACCGGGGCAAGAATTTTCGGGAACCTGCTGGACCCAAAAAGCGAGATCCGGTTTGTCCTGGAAAACAAAAAAGTTTTCCGCTGGAAAGAAGAATTAGGAACAGATCCAAAATTTTGGTACTTTATTGATTAAAAAGGAAATTCAATGACCCAGAAATCTTCCGTAAGGCAGATGATCGGCTTTATTACTGATGTCACCCGGTGGAGTTTATCCGGCGGAATTGGTTACCAGCTGTTTTTATGTTTACTGGTTGTCTTCATGATGCTTGGTGTATTTGCCTATCTGGTTCAATGGAAGCTGGGCCTGGCCGTAACCCATATGTCCGATATCGTCAGCTGGGGTTTTTACATCGCCAACTTTACCTTTCTGGTGGGTGTTGCGGCCGCAGCAGTCATGTTGATCCTGCCTTCCTATATTTTCAAGGATAAGGATTTTCACCATGTCGTTATTATTGGTGAAGTCGTCGCCATCGGCGCATTGGTTATGAGCATGACGTTTGTGTTTGTGGATCTGGGCCGTCCCCTGCAGGGATGGCATATCCTTCCCATCATCGGTCTTTTTAACTGGCCATCTTCACTGCTCACCTGGGACATACTTGTTCTCAACGTCTATCTGGTTCTGAACATGTCGATACCCGCCTATATTTTATATTGCCATTACAATAATACGGAACCGGATCCCAGGAAATATCGCCCGTTTGTATTTATTTCAATATTCTGGGCATTCGGCATCCATCTAATCACGGCCTTTTTGTATGAAGGTTTGCCGGCCAGACCTTTCTGGAACAATCCCTTGATGGGGCCAAGGTTCCTGGCATCCGCTTTTGCCGCCGGGCCGGCCCTGATAACCGTATTACTGGTTATCATTCATAACACCACGGTTTTCAAGATCCCAAAACAGACGTTTAATAAATTGAGACTGATCATCGTCATTTCAGCCATCATCAACCTGATCATGCTCTTTTCGGAAGTGTTCAAGGAGTTTTATTTCCCTACTCACCATAGTCTGTCCGCCGAATATCTCTATTTTGGCCTGGATGGTCATAATTCACTGGTTCCCTGGATCTGGACCGCTATCAGTATCAACATCATCGGCACACTGCTCCTGGCTTTCAACCCGGGTAAGAACAGACCCTTGCTTCTGCTACCTGCCTGCATACTGCTTTTTGTCGGGATCTGGATAGAAAAAGGGATCGGATTGATCGTCCCCGGTCTGGTACCCTCGCCCTTGGGCGAAGTGGTTTCCTATGCGCCAAGCTGGGTGGAAATCAGTATTGCGCTTGGTATTCTGGCCCTGGGCATGTTCGTCGTGACCATGCTGCTGAAACCGGCTTTAATCATCGAACACCGATTTAAATCGGAAAAGCCCTCCTAACTTCTCCTCGGGACAAGCCTTCGAAAAGTTGAAAGTTGCCCGAATGTGCATATCTTTACCCTAACGTGCCTGTAACATCACCCTATCAGATCTCAACAACACAGCCTGTCGTTCAGGTTGTCAAGGGAGTGTTAAATGCCCATATTGAAAAACCTGATTTTCCTGATCATGATGGTGACCCCCGCTTTGGGCTGGGGAGCTGAACTCTTCTATGTACTCGACGTCAGCATCGACACCACCATGAAGCGCTTGAGCGGAACCGCCCATTTGTCGAGCGGGCATGCCCGGGAAGTGCGACTGGCAATCAACAACCTAAGCAACATCACTGTCGATGGAAAGCAGGTACCCGCCACATCCAATGGCATGATCACCGTGGGGGTCGGTAACGGCAGATCCACCGTTGTGCGCTACGACGCCGTCTTCGACGGATCACCGGCCGGCCAATCCATCGGCCAATCCATCGGCCAACCAATCGGAATGATCGATGCGACTCACGTTTTTCTCATGGCCGGTTGGTTTCCGGTGCCGGAAGGGCTGGCCCGGTACACACTTTCGGTAACCCTGCCCCGGGAGTTCAAAGCCGTATCCGAGGCCGAAAGCGTTTCCGTGGCCTATGCCGAAACGCAGGCCACCCATCTGTTCCAGTTCGAGCATCCCCTGGACGGCCTGCACCTGGCGGCATCAACAAATTTTGAAGTCCGGCAGGACAAATATAACGATATTGTCATCCAATCCTATTTTTTCAAAGAAGACGCCGCCCTCGCCGACACTTACATCGCGCATACCAAAAAATATCTGGAACTTTACGAGTCCATCCTGACCCCCTACCCCTACAAACGTTTTGCCATCGTGGAAAATATCCTGCCCACCGGCTACTCCATGCCCACCTTCACCCTTTTGGGGCGTGCGGTGGTCAAACTGCCCTTTATCGTAAAAACATCCCTGGCCCATGAAATCCTGCACCAGTGGTTTGGCAATTATGTCTACATCGATCATGCCCACGGTAATTGGGCCGAGGGGCTGACCACCTACCTGTCCGATTACCTGCTCGAAGAAAAGCAGGGTCGCGGCAGGGCTTACCGCAAACAGGTCATGGTGGATTTCGAGGCCTATGTCAATGCCGGCAATGCCGTACCAGTGAGCCATTTTCAGTACCGCAGCAGCAAGGCACTGAGCACTATCGGCTATGGCAGGACCGCCATGTTTTTCCACGGGCTGAGAAAGCGTTTCGGAGATGAAACCTTTTTCAACGCCATGATCGATTTCATCCATGACAATCGGCTGCAGACAGCCTCATGGCACGACATTCAACAATCATTCGAAAATAATTCCGGGGACAAACTCGATGACTATTTCGACACCTGGCTCAACCGCGCGGACATCCCCCGCCTGACTGTCGCAGAGGGCGGACTCGAAGTTCAGGATGGAATCCCCGTACTCAAATTCACCCTGCAGCAACGGGAGGAACCCTTCCCGCTCGACATTCCCATTCAGGTGCATACCGAAAGCTGCATCAAAACCCTATCGGTCCGCATGGATAGTCAAGAGCAGGCATTCACGCTTGAACTGGACAGCCTGCCCACAAAAGTCATCCTGGACGAGAATTACGACCTGATGCGGCACCTGGTCCAGGCAGAAAAGCCACCTGTGCTGGCCGGCATCATGGGCCTGGAAAAATTGACTGTTGTCGTTGAAAAAAAACTGCAGCCCATCTATGGTCCCCTGATCAAGGCATTGGGTGTCCGGGAAACCGACATGGCTACACCGGGTGACATCAGCTTTTCAGCACTCAAAGAAAATTCACTCGTCATCTGCGGCTACGACAATCCGGTGGCCAAGACCCTGCTTGGCGGGCCGACACCCCCGGGCACCGGCCTGGGCCTCAAGGTCTTCAAACACCCCTACAACGAAGATGGTCTGATATTGCTGATCCATGCCAGGGATATGCAGGAAACCCTTGCCGTTCAACGCAAGCTTCGCCACTACGGCAAATACAGCGAGCTGACCTTCGATCAAGGCATAATAATCACTAAAAAAAGAGTTGAAACGGGTAACGGCATGCGCATACTTGAATATCCGGCACCCCTTGCGCTCCGGCCCGGCCACGATCCGACCCTGGGGCAGACCATGGACGTACTCTTAAAAAGCCGTGTGATTTTCGTGGGGGAAAAACACGACCGCTACGCCCACCACATGCACCAGCTCGAAATCATCCGGCACCTGTTTGCTTCCGGGGCGGAAGTGGCCGTAGGCATGGAGATGTTTCACCAGCCCTATCAGGTTGCCGTGGATGATTACCTGGCCGGCAGAATCGATGAACGTGAGTTTCTTAAACAATCCCGTTACTATGAAGAGTGGCGCTATGATTACGGCCTTTACAAACCCATTGTTGATTTTCTAAAAACCAACGACATCCCGCTGGTGGCCCTGAACATACCGGGGGACATCAGCAAGCAGGTCGCCAGAAAAGGGTTGGAAAGTTTGAGTGATGCTCAGAAAGCCCGGCTGCCCGCTGAACTCGATTTTTCAAACGAAGCATATCAAAATGACCTGAAGGCTGTGTTTTCCCTGCACGGCGACAAGACCGGCATCGATGAATTCAACTATTTTCTCCAGGCCCAGGTGCTGTGGGATGAAAGCATGGCCGACCGGGCCTTTCGCTTTCTCGAAAACAATCCCGGACGTAAACTGGTCATCCTGGCCGGCAACGGGCACATCCGACACGGGTACGGTGTTCCCCAACGGCTTTTCCGGCGGTCCGGGGAGCCTTACACCGTTATCGTTCAGGATGAAGCCCTGGAAGAAGACATTGCCGACTATGTGCTCCTGACCACCGAAATCAAAGGAAACCCCGCACCCAAACTCGGGGTCATGGTCGAAGAAAAGGACAGTGCGCTGACCATTGCCGGCATCAGTAAAAACGGACCTGCTGAAAAAGCAGGGCTAAATCAAGGCGACATTATCCAGGCATTTGACGGACAGACGATTGCAGCCCTGGCCGACCTGAAAATCGCCCTCTATTTCTGCCGGAAGGACCAGACCACAACCATCCGAATCCTCAGGGATGACCAGACGCTGGACAAGGACATTACCCTGTTCGAATTCAATTCCTTCAGCATGCATGGGAAAAAGTAAAGAATCCTGGCCCCGAGGGCGAGACGTTGCGTTGCCCCTATAAAGGGCTCTATCACAGATCACATGAACCAGAGAGTTCAGAAACCGGAAGTTACCGAAAAAAGTTGAACATTGAACGTTCATCTAAAGGAACCCGTTATGTGTCCAGAACATTTAAATCGTAACCTGCCGCAGTTTGCTCTAAACCAGGTCAAACGAATTGTATCTGATTTGTATTATATTGATGGCGATTACAAAGAACTGAATAGCGAACGGGATATTTCCTATCACATTCGTACCAAGAGCGGCACAGCCTATGTCGTGAAAATCTCCAATGCTGCCGAGCCCGAAGGCGTCATTGATTTCCAAATAAAAGCCCTGAAGCACATTGTTGAGCAAGACAGCGATTTGCAGGTGCCGCACATAATCCACACCAAGGACGATAAACCCTTTGACTGGGTTCAATCTGAAAGCGGTGATCGCCACATCATCCGCATGCTCACGTATATCGAAGGTGATGTAATGGACCGTACGCCCGCCGCCTTTAACCCCAAAACGCGTTACAACATAGGTGCGATGGTTGGCCGGCTGACAAAGTCTCTGAGGAACTTTTATCATCCCTATGCAGGCCGTAATGTGCATCTGTGGGACATGAATCGCTGCCTGGAACTGCGTCCGTATATTCAATATCTGCCCGACACACCCACCCGCGAACTGTGCAACACGATTCTCGATCGTGCTGAACGATTTATTTTACCACAGTTAAAAAAGACGCGCTGGCAAGTGGTGCATCACGATGCCCACCCCGACAATGTGCTGGTGGACCCAGAAGATCCGACCCGCGCGGTCGGCGTGATTGATTTTGGCGATATGTTGTATGGTCCGGCGGTGGCCGACCTTGTGGCCGCCAGCGATTCCTTCGACGATGACAATACTGACCCACTGGACGCACTCTGCAGTACAGCCGCAGGTTTTGACAGCAGCTTCCCTTTAGAGGAAAACGAAATCGATCTCATCTACGACATGATGCTGATTTGTTTGTTGATTAACACCGTAATTATTGGTGCCCGCGATAGGCTGTCTGATGGCAGTGAAAAGGTGCATATAGAAAACACCGGCATAAACGCACGCATGCTCAAACGTCTCTGGGGAGTGGGGCGAGAAAAAGCCATTCGCCGTTTACGCAGGGCCTGTCGGTTTCCGGTGTATTCTGCTCGCAAAGAAGGGGACCAAGTGTTTCCCGATCGTACGAATGAACTTTTGTCAAAGCGTGTGGATAATCTTGGTGATGTTTGGTATTTCTACGAAAAACCACTGAATTTTACCCGCAGCGAAGGGCCATGGCTCTATACCGCCGATGGCACAGCTTACCTGGATGCCTACAACAATGTGCAGCAGATGGGGCATGCCAATCCACATATCTCTTCCGCCATTGCACGTCAGGCGGCAGCAATCAACGTTAACACCCGCTATATCTGCGATATTGTCGCAGATTACGCAGCGCACCTGACGGCTGAACTTCCCGATCATCTCAATGCGTGCTTTTTTGTGAACTCCGGCAGTGAGGCCAACGACGTGGCCATGCAGATGGCCAAGTTCGCCACTGGCAATATCGGTGCGCTGATTATGGAAGATGCATACCACGGCATAACCGAAACCACCATGCGCCTTTCACCGGAAATCCTGGAGCCGCCTGACAATGTTGAATGCCTACAGGTGCCGGATATGTATCGCGGCCCCTTTGCCAATGATCCTGATGCCGCCGAAAAATATGCCGCCGATGCTGATCGCGCCATTGCCGATCTGGCCCGCCGTGGGTACAAACCGGCTGTTTTTATGGTGGACACGGCTCTGTGCAGCAACGGTGTGCTGATGGCGCCTGACAATTATTTCAATCTGGTGGCGCAAAAAATAAAAAGGGCCGGTGGTATGGTGGTTGCCGATGAAGTGCAGACGGGTTTGGGGCGTCTTGGTAATATGTGGGGCTTCAAAGCACGGGGTTTGGGGTACGTGGACATTGTCACTATGGGCAAACCGGTGGCCAATGGTTTTCCGGTAGGCGTTGTGATCACCAGTCGTGAATTGTTGAATCGCTTTTCTAATGCGATTGACCTGTTCAGCACTTTCGGCGGCAACCCGGTTGCTTGCGCTGCAGGCATGGCGTTGCTGGATGAAATAAAGCGACGTGATCTGGTCAATAAAAGCAATGCGTTGGGCGACTACTTCCGCCACCATTTGCAAAAACTGGCCGATAGGCAATCGCTGATTGGCGATGTGCGCGGAGAGGGCATGATGATCGGCTTGGAATTTGTCACTAATCGCGAAAACAAAGCACCGGCCAGCGAACAGACATCGCGTCTGATAGAGCTGATGAAACAGGAATGTGTTTTAGTGAACGAAGCCGGCCCGAAAAATGTATTGAAAATACGCCCTAACTTTAGCTGGGAACGTGAGCATGTGGACTTATTTATCACCACGCTGGATCGCTGCCTGTCAAAGCTTTGATGCGTCAATGGAAGGCGCAGATCACTGCGATTTTTGTTTTAGTGTTAAGGAGACAGTATGAAACATGAAGCCGTAGATCTGCTTTTCATCATATCCTTTTACCTTTGTCGGCGGAAGCTTTTCGGTTTTAATAAATTGCCCAACGCTTTGATTTGTCGTGGCGCTTATTATAATATCACTGTCAAATTTTTTATTTAATTATTTCCCCCTTCAATATTTTCATTAAATACGCCAACTTCCGACCGAGGATTTTCCTTGTATCCACCTTATCATTAAATTTTAGGTAATACATCCTCTATAATGCCTAAAGCGATACCTACTTGTTCTTCTGTTATGACCAGCGGAGGACAAAGGCGAACTGTATTCGTACCCAACCCACCTGTAGGAATGCCACCGCCTAAAAGTAAACCTCGATCTTCACATTCTGTAACCAATTTTATCGTACGATCCGGATCTGGTCGTCTGCTTACTCTCGATTCAATTATTTCCATACCCAGGAAAAGACCCTTACCCCTCACGTCACCAACAACTTCGAATTTTGTTTGAAGATCCTCGAGTCCCTTTTTCAAAAGTGCGCCCATACTAATGCTTTTCGCTAAGAGGTTTTCGCGTTCAATCACTTCTATATTAGCTAAAGCTACTGCACATTGAAAGGAATCCCCCATATGAGTAGCCCCCTGATCAAAACCATTTGCTACAGCTCTTTCGGCGATATCGTCGGTGGTAATCACTGCGGCTACAGGAACACCCTGACCGAGCGCTTTTGACGTGGTCAAAATATCCGGCACTATACCATAGTGTTCAAAGCCAAACCACTTTCCCGTTCGGCCCATTCCTGTGAGTGATTCATCAATGACAAGTAACATTTCTCTTTCGTTACAAATTTGCCGTAGGCGCCTAACCCAATCTGCAGGTGGGACAATAGTACCTCCAACTCCCTGCATAATTTCGATGAGCATCGCTGCAGGCTGGCCGGAAGTTGTCCTATCGATAACGTCCTCGGCGTATGAAAGACATGAGAGGTTGCATGGGAGAGTCTCATTAAAAGCACACCGGTAGCAATACGGGGCAGGAATGAAAGCAGATCCAGGCAAAAGGGGACCATAGCCGGTGCGAGCCCCCCTGCTATTGCTGGTATAAGACTGACTGCCGGCTGTTCTGCCGTGGTAACCTCTCAAAAGGGAGACCACTTCAAAGCGTCCGGTATATTTTTTTGCAAGCCGCAGTGCAGCCTCAACAGATTCAGAACCGGTGGATAGAAAGAAAGACTTTTCAAGTGGATCAGGAACAATTTCAGAAAGTTTTTTTGCCAGAAGAACTCGCGGTATATTCAAAACCCTTATGCTATTTTGCATAAGCAACTCTATTTGCTCCCTTATTCGCTTAAGAACCGCGGGATGACTGTGCCCGGTTACCATTGCCATTTGGCCTGATTCGAAGTCCAAATACTTCTTCCCCTCCACGTCCCAGACCTCAACCCCTTTTCCTTTTTCCAGCACAATAGATCGGGTTTTCCTTACCTGGGCTCGATATTTTCGATCCAATTTAACCCAATAATCATTATTCATTGTTATCTCTTCTCGATTTAAATTCTTTGCTTGCATATTAATTTCCTCCTCACGATCTGAAATTTTTCTGCCTTCCCCCAAAATTTGAATATCATATATTTCACGAAAAAGCTAAAAGCCAGAAGGTCAAATATATTTCATGCATGGGTGCCAATACAATATTTGGCTCCTGACGCGGTTGACATGACCACGGTGTGGTATTATTTTTTCCCATGAAAAACCTATATTCACCTAAAAATATTTGGCTTTGCCTATCCTTGATTCTGCTGGTGCCGGTTATCGGCATTGCCGCGGAAGCTGCCATCCAAAACATCAGCGCTGAAATGTCGGCGGATCTGATCGAAAAGTACCGGTCAAACCCTGACTTCGTTATCCTGGATATCAGGACGCCGGCCGAGTTCGAGGCCGGCCACATCGCAGGTGCGCACATGCTTGATTTTTATTCCAAATCCTTTGCCAATGATTTCAGCCGCCTGGACCCCGGAAAAATCTATCTCATTTACTGCCGCAGCGGAAACCGTAGCGGGCAGCTGATGAAGGCCATCAGAGAACTGGGGTTTGAAAAGATCTACAACATGGAACGCGGCCTGGTGGACTGGGTGGGCCAGGGATATGAACTGACGACATCATAGCGCAGGCAGCCAGAGAACCAGCAGATATTGTTTTTGAGGGTGCCCAATGGAATTCACTGAACAATATAAACGCATGAAAACAAAAAGGGGCTCCGCGTACACACCGCGTACCCGGCACATAGGGCCCGATGGCTGGGCTAAATACACCAACCGCCTTTTTCTCGAATCCAGCCCCTACCTGCTCCAGCACGCTCACAATCCCGTGGACTGGCATGCCTGGGGTGATGAAGCCTTCGAAATTGCGCAAAAAAATAATCTCCCCGTCCTTCTTTCCGTGGGTTACGCCACCTGCCACTGGTGCCATGTCATGGAAGAGGAGTCGTTCGAAGACGAAGAAATTGCTGAATTTATCAACCAGAACTACATTGCCATAAAAGTGGACCGCGAAGAACGACCGGATGTGGATGCCATATACATGGCAGCCGTGCAGGCATTGACCGGCAGGGGCGGATGGCCCATGACGGTGTGGCTGATGCCCGACAGGAAACCTTTTTTCGGAGGGACCTACTTCCCGGCCAGGGACGGGGACCGTGGCGGCAATGTCGGGTTCCTGACCCTGTTGAAAAAAATCAGGGAAAGCTTTGACCGGCGCCGGAATCTGTTGACCCAGTCCAGCCAACAGATTACCGGCGCCATCCAACGCATCCTGAAACCCGAGGCAGGTAATAGTTTACCGGGCAATGACATCCTTCACAAAGTCATGGGCACCTACAGGGATCGCTTCGATCCCGTTGACGGCGGGCTTAAAGGGGCGCCCAAATTCCCCAGCACGCTGCCATCGAGGCTGATTTTCCGATTTGATCGACGGAACCCGGGTTCAGGTGTATTGGACATGGCCCGCCTGACCCTCGATAAAATGGCGGGAGGAGGGATATACGACCACGTGGGAGGCGGGTTTCACCGCTATTCCACGGACACCGAATGGCTCGTACCCCACTTCGAAAAAATGCTTTACGACAACGCGCTGCTGGTCCTGGACTACCTTGAGGGCTATCAGGTGTTCAAGGACGAGCAATATCGGCGCATTGCCGAAGAAACCCTTAATTATGTTCAGCAGGACATGACCTCCCCGAAAGGTGCTTTTTACGCTGCAACCGATGCCGACAGCCTGACCCCGGAAGGCGATAGGGAGGAGGGCTACTTTTTCACATGGACCCCGTCAGAACTCGAATCGGCACTGGGCCAGGATCTTTTTAATATTGTCCGCAGCTATTATGCCGTGGGTGCTGCCTCAAAGTTTGAGGGACGCCATATTCTGAACAGGCAGGCGCCGGCAACGGACATCGCCAGACAGCTGAATATCAGTGAATCGGAACTGTCAGCTGCCATCGAAAAATCAAGATCGATCTTGAAGGCCGGCCGGGAACAGCGCCCTCTCCCCATAAGGGATGAAAAAATTCTGACCGCCTGGAACGGCCTGATGATCTCCGCCTTTGCCAGGGCCGGATTCATCCTGGATGACGCCGCCTACACCCAGTCTGCAATCCAGGCGGCCGACTTCCTGTTGAAGCACATGATGGTCGACGGCCGGCTCTACCGAAGCTACAAAGAGGGAAAAGCACGCCACAAAGCCTACCTCGACGACTACGCCTTCTTGACTGCATCCCTGCTGGACATCTACGAGACCACCCATGACATCCAATGGTTCACAAAGGCGCTCGAACTTGAAAACGTCCTGGCAAAACATTACGAAGACCCGAAGGAAGGTGGTTTTTTCATGACCGGCGATGACCATGAAGCGCTGATTGCCAGGGAGAAACCCAACTTTGACGGAGCCCTTCCCTCGGGCAATGCCGTGGCCATCATGAACCTGCTGCGCATCGGAGCATTCACCGCCGACAACACTTACGGTGAACGGGCCGAAAAAGCGCTTACATCGCTTTCCGGCGTCCTGGCTTCAAACCCCTCGGCGCTTGCCTCGCTGCTGATGGCACTTGATTTCCACCTGGATGAACCCCGGGAAATCATCATCGTCACACCGCATGGAGAAATGCAGGCAGCCGAGCCTTTCCTGTCAATATTGCGGGCACATTTTCTGCCCAACCGGGTCATCGCCGTGGTAACGGATGGTGACGGCCGTGAAACGGCCGCGTCTGTCATGCCGATTGTCCGCAACCGTCCACCCCTGGACGGAAAGGCCACCGCATATGTGTGCGCAGGCAACACCTGCAGGCTGCCCGCTACAGATCCGGTGGAATTCGCTCGACAACTAGGTTTACCCTAATGTTGCAGTGACACATCTCTTCCGGTTTCTCTGCTTGACAAAGACTGTTTTACTCGTGTAAAATGCTGCGAAATGCGACAGATTAGGGGTGCGGCGCGCTTGTTCTCCTGTGGTTATTAATATAACGTTTCACTTGTCCTCAAGTGACGTTTTACTACTCCTCGTCCACCAGCAAAAAAGTTCATACCCGCCTCTATTGCACTTAAAACCACCACAACCGCCTTCCCAGGGATAGGGCCCTTTAATATTGGAATAAGCATGGCAACGGCGGATCCACCCACAAGGAGCATTCATGGATATCGATGAAAAACTGGATCACTGCCTCGTATTGAATGTTGGCGTTATTGCCAGGGGAACACGATGCCTGTCCATCATGCGGACACTGCATGCCATAAAACCTGTTCACGTTCGTTTCAAACTCGTTGGTATCGCTCCGGTTTCTAAATCCATAGCCTGTTATAAATATGCCGGCGAAATGGATATTGACATTATTGATAATTATCTGGACATGCTCTCACTGGATTATCTCGACTTCATCCTGGAACTGACTGGTGAGGAACAGATACTGTCAAATCTTGTTAAGCATAAATCCCCGGCCATCGGCATCCTGGACCGTCAGGCCTCGATGCTTTTACTTGATATCGCGACACGTTCTGAACAAGCCGCCCACAAGGAAACAGATATCAGTCTGGCCAGCTCATTCGCCTCGGCCCTCCTGGAGGCATCTCCGGATGGTGTTTTGGTTCTCGACCGTGATTTCAACATAATCAGATGCAATGACTCTCCGTTGATATCCGGTAGCCGGGACCATAAACATTTACTCGGAAAATGCTGTTTCGAAGTCATTCACGGAGCCCAAAAGCTATGCAGCTGCGATGAGCGGATGTGCCCGGCCCAGGAAACCCTGCGTACCGGACGTCCCACACGCGTGGTACATGAAAGCAGCGCCCTGAATGCCGAACCAATGGTATCCCAGGTAACGGCCTACCCCATATTCAACCATATGAAAGAAATTGTTCAGCTGGTTGTCACCATAAGGGACATCACCAAAGCGCTTACAGAAAGAGTTGAACAACGCACCCGGGCCATAAAGGATGATCTGGAACGGTTTGTCCAAGAAGATCGACTGGCATCCATTGGCCGTCTGGTCGCTTCGGTCTGTCATGAAATCAACAACCCTATTGCCAGCATTGTCACTTTCAACAAACTGATTCTCTCCTATCTACAGGAGGATAGATTGCCGCCAGAGGGGTTGTCAGGTTTTAAACGCTACCTGGAACTTTCCGTTCGCGAAGCTCTGCGGTGCGGAGGCATAGTTACCAATCTGCTGACCTTCGCGCGACAGAACAGTGTTGAAGCCAAAGAGATCGACCTCAAGGAGATCGTTCATACGATTCTTCAACTGATCCACCATCAACTGGAAGCCACGCACGTGGACCTGGAAGTGAATCTACCAGCAGTACCGTTTACGGCATGGGGGGATAAAGCCCAGATACAGCAATGTCTGATGAATTTGATATTCAACGCCATCGAATCAATGCCTGATGGTGGGAAACTTACCATCGAAGGCACACTGGATGAAGAAATAGATACGGTACGAATAACTGTTGCCGACGAAGGACAGGGAATCAAACCCGAAGACCTGCCCCGAATTTTCGAACCGTTCTACACAACTAAAGTTGAAGGCAAAGGTGTCGGGCTCGGGCTCTCCATGACCTACGGAATCATACGTGAACACAAGGGGACACTGGAGGTTAACAGTCAGGTTGGTGAAGGTACCGTATTCAAAATTAAACTGCCCAGCCACCCGACCGAGGTCACAAGTGCAGGGACCCTATCTTCAACTGCCTGAGTGCTCAAGGTGATGGATACTCAGTAAATAAATAGAAAACATAAGGAGTAATTCAATGAGTCTTGCAACCCAAATAATGGTTGTGGATGATGAGGAGACTATTTGTGAAGCCCTGGAGGCATGGTTCATCAAAGACGGATACAGAGTTGAAAAGGCTGGATCGGGTCTGGAAGCCCTGGAACGTATGGCCAAGAAGCATTTCGACGTGTACTTCGTGGATATAAAAATGCCTGGGATGGATGGGCTGGAGCTCCTGGGAAGGCTGAAGGAAAAGCAACCGGATGCAAATGTGATCATGATCACGGCTCACGGCTCCATCCAGTCCGCTGTCGAGGCCATGAAATTGGGTGCCTGTGATTATCTCTGCAAACCTTTCGATCCTGATCAGCTTTCCCTCCTCATGGAACGCGTAATGGCCAGCAAAGCACTGCGTGACGAAAACGAAACCCTGAGGGAACAGTTGATGGAAAAGCGTGAGACTTTGTGGGAAGGTATTGTAGCTCAATCCGATGCCATGCATCATGTTTTTTCAATCATAGAGGATGTGGCACCCACCGGCACACCTGTTCTGATAACCGGAGAAACCGGTGTGGGCAAAGAGCTTATTGCCGAAGCCCTTCACATGCAGAGTCAACAGTCGGATGGACCATTTATCGCCATAAACTGTGGTGCCATGTCGGAAACGCTTTTGGAAAGCGAGCTTTTCGGGCATGAAAGAGGCGCCTTCACCGGCGCCGTCAAAGCCAGGCGTGGCAGACTCGAAATGGCCAACAACGGTACGCTGTTTCTGGATGAAATTGGTGAAATTTCCTCTAAAATGCAGGTAAGTTTACTACGGGTTCTGGAGGAAAAACACCTTCAGCGCCTGGGTGGCAATCAATCCATTTCCACCCACTTCCGATTGCTTAGTGCCACGCATCGGAATCTGTCGCAACTCATCAGGGAAAATCGGTTTCGGGAAGACTTCTTCTACCGGATCAATGTCATCACTCTGCCGGTTCCTCCCCTTCGGGAACGCCTGGAGGATGTACCGGCGCTGGCCGATCATTTTCTTGATCTGTATGTCCAGGAAACGGGCAAACGCCTGGAAGGATTTACACAGCGTGCCCTGGGTATGTTGATGGCCTATTCGTGGCCGGGAAACGTTCGTGAGTTGCGAAATGTCATCGAAAGAGCGGTCGTGCTTGCCCGCGGAAGAATGATCGGCGCGGAAGAGTTGACCTTTCTCGATACTTCCAGTAAAGATTGCCGACTGGGAACCCTGACGCTGCATGAGGTCGAAATCAGTCATGTACGCTCGGTCCTTGACACCTGTAACTGGAATATCAGCCGGGCAGCCAAACAGCTGGACATCGACCGAAGCACCCTCAACAGAAAGATAAAACGGTTTCACCTGGTCCGGTCTTAACCCGAACATTTCCATTTAAACCGGGAAAGATTATATTGCAAACCCACCAATCAGAACCGCCGGTTCGACCCCTTCTGGACCTGATTATTTTTGATCAGGTGGATGAAATGGCAGTATCCGTCATTGCCGCTAATCTGCAGGCTGTTGCAGGCCTCAACACAGGCATTCTACCCCCCATCGAATCACCCGACTATGCTTATGTGCCTGTTCGAAATCAATTCGACGCTACCAGAATTATCAAGCAGCTCGCTTTCTTCCGTGACGGAGCTCCATTTAAACTGGGCATCATCGCCCACGATATATGTTCGCCTATCCTCTCTTTCGTCTACGGTGAGTCCCAGTTAGGGGGAAAAGCGGCTCTCGTTTCACTCAACCGTCTTTTCGACAACAATCCGGAGACCTTTTATCAAAGGGCCGCTAAAATAAGCCTTCACGAAGCTGGACATCTGCTCGGCCTGGGGCATTGCTGGGAAAGCTTCTGCATCATGCACTTCTCTTCGAATCTCGAAGCCCTGGATTCGCTCCCCATCAGTTTTTGTACGACCTGCGAGTATGAGATTAAAAGACACCTGCGAACAGTAGTTGCTGATGAAAAATAACCCCTACCCCAAGAACTCCTCGATCAATCGATCCCAACCGATGCCCGGCACCGAACCATAAATATCTCTGACTGCCTCACCACCGGTGGCAGCCATGCGGTATCCGGTCTCTTCACTGAGCAGCGTATTGAGTCGCGTGGCTTCATCATCCATCCAGGCCAGGCTCTCGGTACCGAAGAAAAGGTTTTTCAAGCTTCGGCGCAGGTTGGCCGGCTGAACCACCATGAACCAGCCGTCATAGTAAGGAGAATCGTTGGCGGTGGATGCATTTTGATTGAGTTTGTGATTAACGGCGACGACGTGACCATCCACCGGGCTTAATGTCAATGCTTCATTGCCTTCGCGCTTCAGTACAGCCAGGTGTTTTCCCTGGCCCGCTTTGGCTCCCAGACAGGGGAGCTGAATCTCATCCTGCGGCCCTAACAGCCGGAGTGCAAAATCATCGAGCCCTACCCGCACACGGCCGCCATATTCCACCCTGGCCCACGTATGCCCGTAATGGAAATAGTGGTCCCTGGGAACCGTGAAGCCGGAGACCTGTTCACAGACAGGTGGTTTGAAACCGGGCATATAGCCTGTGTCTTCTATCATCTGATCATAGGGGCACTTGATACAGTTGTAATTGTGGGCGCACAGTTTGTAATCCACACGCCCGCTCAACATGTGCCGGCACTTTAGCTGGCTACCCAGCATCCGCAACTTCGCTGTCCGGTGAGCGCTCGATCTGTCTACATGCCGGGCCTCCTTAGCTTCGAAATTCGCCTGCACCTTGCGGTCCAGCGAACATCCCAGGCAGTCGAAAGCATTGATACACTTGATCGGTTTGGTAACACCGGCGCGGCTCCAAACGCATTGATCCTCGGCCTTACCATATACGACTGGCCGGCTTGATTTTTTTACCGTCTGGTTTCTCATGGCAAATCTCCTTGGCTATTGATTTCTGGGGAAAGTAATTCTGCACCTGACCTGCATAATAGACAGTGCATATTTGAGGCCACTTGGATTCGCCAATGGAAATTAATTGTTATCTATTTGAATATATTTGTTATTATTTATGGATAGGCTGTATTAAGGTGGGTAAGATAGAATTCTATAATTTGCCGCACAATGCGCCACTATTATCTACTAATTCAGTATATCGTGATATATCAAACAATTGACGTATTGCTGCAAACTGCTCCATCTCGCTGCATTTTGCGACACATCCGCAGGAATTCGATTTTAAAGATCGGGCTATAATGCCAGCATACGCTCCAAGGCAACGCCGGCCTCTTTTTTGATCGATTCCGATACATGGATGACATTTTTTTTCCCGATGTGGCGCAGGGATAGAAGCAGGTTCTGGGGATTGATTTTGTACATATTAGGGCAGAGGGAGTCGTGCAGGGTCAGGATATTCTTGTCGGGATTCTCTGCACCCAATCTCTTGACCAGGTTTATTTCGGTCCCGATAATGATGGTTGCTCCGGGAGAGGCTTTTCTGACATATTTTACAATAAAATCGGTGGAACCTGCGGCATCGGCCATCTGGACCACTTCCCGCAGACATTCCGGATGCACCACTATTTTAGCGTCAGGGTACCGTTCTCTCATCGCCTCGATGTGGGCGACCTGAAAGCGGGTGTGGACCAGACAGTAACCATCCCAGAGAAAAATCCTGGCCCTTTTGAGACTTTCTGCACTGACGCCGCCCAAAGGTTTGGACGGATCCCAGACAATCATATCTTCCGGGCTGAAACCCATCTGATGACCCGTGTTCCTGCCCAGGTGCTGATCCGGAAAGAAGAACACCTTTTCACGACGTTCAAGCCCCCAGGCAAACGCGGCCGGGGCATTCGAGGACGTACAGACCAATCCACCATGCCGGCCGCAGAACGCCTTGATAGATGCGTCGGCATTCATATAAACAATCGGTGTGATTACATTTTCCCCGAGAACCTTGGTTGCTTCCTGCCAGGACCGTTCCACGACATAGCTGTCGGCCATGTCGGCCATCCAGCACCCCGCCTCCTTGTCCGGCAGTTGGACGGTCTGATGCGGCCCGGATAATATTTCAGCGCTTTCGGCCATGAAGTGAACACCGCAAAACACGATGTGACGGGCCTTTGCATCCGCTGCCGCCCTCTGTGACAGACCGAACGAATCACCACGATAGTCGCCCAGTTCCACGATTTCTCTTCTCTGGTAATGGTGGGTGAGGATGAGCAGTTTTTCGCCCAGTTGCGATTTGATTCGTTGTATCTCAGCGATTTCCCGGCTGTAATCTGCTTGCTTTTTCATCTTTCAATACCTCTCGCAGGCTGCCCACAACGGATTCGGAAGTTTTTACCGGACAGATAGGGGTTTGAGGCCTTATAGGCGTTGACAGTTTACCATAGGGTTTACCCTAACATTGCAAATGCCGAAGGGTTTAGCCTTCTGGCTAACGGGTCAGGCCGGACCTAAACGACAAGGGCGGCCATATCACTGCCGAACACACCGATGCGATCACCGGAATTCAGCGGCACGTCCAGGTTCCAGTCCAGCGGGTTGCGAAAAGCGGGTTGGTATCCCAACCAACGCGCCATATTGCTGCGGGCCGCGAACAGTCTGGCATTCAAAAAAATGCTGTGGGCATCATCCTCGACGACCCCGGCCCTTTTCAGCACGGTCGTCATGGTCTCAGCGGAATCAGGTTCTATGAACAGCACCCCATTCTCCCGGATTGTTTCTATCTCCGATATTTTGCGCAGTTTTCCATACAAATGTATCTCGATCAACTGGATCACCTCCGGATGTTTTTTTCCAAATCAGATTACCTTGGCATTCGAGCCTTTGCATTGACCTAAGTCAATCAGGCAGATTTTGATGATGGATTGCGAGCAACCCATTGGCGGAAGTATAATATTGTGCCAATTCATTGGAAACAGAGCAGCGTTGGGACCATCCGCTCAGCTGACCACCCACACGGCTCGATTATCGAGCGATTCGATGATCCTGTCGCTGAAACGCCCCCTGAAACGTGTCTCCAAAAAACCGACAGCCTCCCGGTGCCCCACGACGATGGTTCCGAATTCACCGTGCAGAGCAATGTCGATGACCTTTTGAACAATATTGCCTCTGGCAAAAGCAATTTCCCGGCTGATGCGCTCCGCATTGACACCGGCATCCACCAGCCGCTGGGTAGCTTCCTGCATATAAGGTCTGAACCTGTTTTCGTGATAGACTCTCCAGCCTTCTCCATCTGCGTCGATATCCTGAGACCGGCCATGGACTCCAAAAAGGGGCTTTGGGGAAAGGCAATGACAGAGCATCACTTCCGGGTTGCCGATACCGGTCAGGGCGGCAATGCTGCTCACGCCACGCATAGACTCGATGGACTCGTCCAGCGCTATCAGAATTTTCCCGGGAACGGGCTCTCCGTCCACGATCACCGTTGGAATATGCTTGACTTTATAGGCCAGTTTTCTGGCCATACTGCCGACCACCAGATCCTTCAAACGGCTGGCACCGGTACTGCCGATGACAATGGCGCTGTAATCCTGGTAGGTCTCCTGGATGATATCTTTGAGAACGCCGGTTCTTTTGGCCCGGGTCGTAACCCTGACGTCATCCCGGCCAAACCCGCAATTCTCCAGAATCTTAAATGCTTTTTCCTTAAATTCGCCTATGACCAGCTGATTGGTGGCCAGCCAGCCCATGACTTTGCGTTTCTTGGAGCGGTAGAGAGGATTACCGTCCATGTCCCAGAACACTTCGGGAAATCCTGTCCCCACATAAAACAGCACAATTTTGGCCTGCTCGGCCGTCACCATCGCACCGGCATAACGAACTGCTTCCAGCGCCTGGTCTGATCCATCCACCGCCAAAAGTATTTTACGTTTGACCTTGCTCTTCACGAGGCCTCCTAAATAAGATCTCTTCTACCGTTTACTTGAAGACTGGGCAATCCAAATTTATGGCTTTTCTCCAAAGAATAACGACGACAACGAATCGAGATGTGAACCTTATTAACCCCGCCACTCCATATCATCCACGGTCGTTTTGAAATCCGGTTCCACAAGCTCAGGAAGTTCCTGATCCTTGACTTTTTCAAGATCATCCGCCGTCGGTTTGCCCACGAACACGAGCCGCTGGCGTTTACACTTTTTACAGGCCTCCAACACATCCAGTCCACACGTTGGGGTATATGCGTCGTAATCGATGGTGGACAAATTGTTTTCAAGCGTAAACAGGCCGGATGTCCGGGCACAAGCACCGCACCCGATACAACCCACATTGCAGACGGCGATGACATCCTTGCCTTTATCCTTGTTGGAGCATGTCACCGCCAGCATCTGATCGGACTTGAACGGCGTGATCGTGATAATGTTGCGGGGACAGGCCTTGGCACATGCTCCACAGCCCACACACTTTTCGTAATCCACGGTTGCCAGGCCATCGATAACCTTAAGCGCATCGAACTGGCATACCCGGACACAATCTCCGAACCCCAGACACCCATAGGTGCATCCCTGGACATCCGTCACCAGGTTGGCTGCTGCACAACGCATCTCTCCGCGATACTCGCTACGGCCCAGCCTGTCTTCATAACGGGCCCCGCAGTGAACGATGGGGCGATAGGGCAGCAATGCGCCCACCTCCACCCCCATGATGCCCGCCACGGCCTGGGCACAGTTCGGCCCCCCCACCGTGCACAGGCTCACGTCCTCGTGTTCCAGGGCAACGGCTTCCGCATATTCGCCGCAGCCCACGTATCCGCACCCGCCGCAGTTGGCTCCGGGCAGCTCGTCGATGATAGCCAGCGCACGCGTGTCCACATCGACATGAAATTTTTTATTGGCCCACCCTAAAATGGACGTCAGCACAACTGCCATGCCCAGCAGGGTTCCGGCCGATAGGCCGATGGTCACCCAGGTCATCGCGCCTCCACCACCGGATGGGTTCGTCCATCTGAATATTGCCCGTTACGCATATGTCTCATAATTAAAAACTGCCTTTTAGAGATAAAAGCCGGTCCCTACACGACCTCTGGCTTTTTGATTTTTTTAACAACGCACCACGGGCGAACACACAGGTTCGCCCCTACATGCGTTCGGCCTAGCCGCCTCCGTCCACCGGCCCCTGTAATTCTCCTTACTGTCTACTCCTTACTCCCTACTTTCCGGGCTGACCTGGCCTCTGATCTCTGATCTCTGACACTCTGTCCTCTGTAGCTCCATCTTCTGTCCTACGGCACGCCGGTCACCGCCACCCGTATACCGCTGTCCACCCCGGTGAAACCCATGAATGCCATGGCCA
>Ga0164313_10000830_pt1 | contig 26114 bp, 17 predicted proteins | sample GuaBasSedimGuay4_FD_113735 | JGI IMG/M metagenome (GOLD analysis project Ga0164313, IMG submission 113735) | Subseafloor sediment microbial communities from Guaymas Basin, Gulf of California, Mexico - Guay4, Core 4569-4, 0-3 cm | ecosystem: Environmental > Aquatic > Marine > Hydrothermal vents... | reverse complement strand
TATCCTGAACATCTCGAAATAAAGGCTTCCTTTATTCCTGCTTTCATTACAGCTTCACTGGTATTGCTGGTGGGGATGCTTTTTAAAAACAAGTTTTATGACCCGAAAAGAGATTAAAGAAAAGTACAGCGAACTTCTGCTGGTGTACTCTGAAGAAGAGGACATTCTTGCCCACAATATCAGGCAATATGGCTTGTTCAGGATTATTATCTTCCTGCTATGGGTCATCCTGATCTACCTGTCAACATCCTGGTCATGGATGGCCTTCGGGATCATCATGGGGGTTGGTGCCACTGCCTTTGGATACCTTGTCAGGAAGCACGGGAAGATGCACAGACGAAAAGCAATCCTTGAGCAGCTTGTGAGGATCAACAGGGAGCAGGAAAATGCCATGGAATGGAAATTCGATGAGCTGGATGATGGGGCTGCTTATATCGATGAAATCCATTTATTCTCATACGACCTGGACCTTTTCGGAAAAGGAAGCCTGTTCCAGTATGTCAACAGGACCTCCACCATCCCTGGCAGGGATCGTCTGGCACAACTACTGACCAATATTGAGATGTCGGCCCAGGATATTCGTCAACGACAAAAAGCTGTTTCCGAACTATCAGCATTACTGGATTGGCGACAGGACTTCCGGGTACAGGGATTGTTAACCGATGAACAGGAAGACGATATCAGGGGCCTGGAAGAATGGGTCATATCTAAGCCTGATTTTAAAAGCCTCTTCTTTAAGGTACTGGTCATCTTCATTCCTTTGCTTAACCTGGGTGTATTCCTTTTATCCGTATTTGCATATATCACCTTCTGGCAGTTTCTGACCTACCTTATAATACCACTTATGTTTGCAGGGATCAAGCACCGTAAGGTAAATGCAAAGCATAACCTCTTAAGCCGGAAATTCCAGGTGTTAAAGAAATACAGCAAGCTTTTTGGGATGATAGAGGGGCAAGCATTTTCATCTGAACGCATGCTTTCCCTACATCAAGACCTACTGAGTGGTGGCAACAGTGCCGGAAAAGCAATACGGCAGTTGTCGAAGATCGCCAATGCTTTCGATACTCGCCTGAACCTGCTGGCAGGCTTCCTTATGAACATCTTTTTCCTCTGGGATATCCGGCAGTCGGTCCGCCTGGAGAGTTGGCAGAAAAGGTACCGCGACCATCTTTCAAACTGGTTCAGGGTAATGGCGGAGACCGATGCATATATTTCCCTGGCGGGATATGCCTATAACAATCCTGCAAGTATTTATCCGGATATATCGGAAGGCGATGACTTCCATTTTAAGGCAGAAAAACTGGGACACCCACTGATCCATGCCGGTAACAGGGTCTCCAATGACTTTTCCGTTGACACTTGGGGCAACTTCACTATTCTCACCGGAGCGAATATGGCCGGGAAGAGTACTTTTCTCAGGACCATTGGTGTAAATATGGTACTGGCCTCTGCCGGTGCTCCAGTTTGTGCAGAAACACTGTCCTTTACCCCAGTAAAACTTGTCACCAGCATACATACCATCGATTCCCTGGCTAACAATGAATCATACTTTTATGCTGAACTCAAACGACTGAAACTCATTATCGATATGCTGAAAGAAGGCCGGCAGGTTTTTATCATCCTTGATGAAATTTTGAAGGGAACCAACTCCAACGACAAACAAAGTGGCTCCAGGGCACTGGTAAAACAACTGGTATCACTGAAGGCTTCCGGCATTATTGCCACCCATGATCTTTCGCTGGGTGAATTGGAGAAACTATTCCCGGACAACGTCCAGAACAGATGTTTTGAGATCATCATCGAGAAAGACCACCTGGATTATGACTACTTGCTTAAGGAAGGCATTGCCCGCAATATGAATGCCACCATATTAATGGAGCGGATGGGGATTACGGGGATATGAAGTTTGAAGTCTGAAGTTTGAACTCTGAACTCTGAACTCTGAAATTCCGCGTACCTCGTACCCCGTACCTCGTCCCCCCATCCCCCGTCCCTCGTCCCCCGTACCCCGCACCCCGTACCCCGTACCACAATATGTATTAACTTTACGATTAATTAAGAACCCATGATCATTTTCAACGACGAATATTTTATGCGGGAAGCCTTGAAGGAGGCGGAAAAAGCCCTGAAACTTGGTGAAGTCCCGGTTGGGGCTGTGATCGTAAGCGGAGATAAGATCATCGCCCGGGCACACAACCTGACTGAGCAGCTGAAGGATGCGACTGCCCACGCTGAAATGCAGGCATTCACCGCTGCCTCTGAGTACCTGGGTGGTAAATTTCTGGTGGATTGCAGTCTTTATGTTACCCTTGAACCCTGTGTAATGTGTGCCGGAGCCGCATACTGGACCAGGATCTCAAGACTGGTGTATGGCGCAGAGGATCCGAAACGGGGGTATTCCCTCACCAAAACGCACCTTCTTCACCCAAAAACATTGGTTTTTAAAGGGATACTTCAGGATGAATGCGCTTCAATACTAAAATCATTTTTTGATCAGAAACGTACATGAAATTCCTGGACAAATACAAAGGATTAAAGCCTTCAGCAAAGGAAATGGCTGCTGTTGCAGAATACTTATGGCACAAAGGCTGGGCCGAGAGAAATGCAGGGAACATGTCGGTGAGACTGGGCGATATGATTGTTGACCCGGATGTTCTGAAAGACGCAAAGCAAATTCCATTGGATCGTGCTTATCCTTCCCTGGCGGGCCAGTTTCTGCTATTGAGCGGGAGTGACACACGCATGCGGAACCTGGCAAAAAAGCCGGCGAAGAATACCTGCCTGATACATATTGGGGAAGAGGGTAAAGATTACAGGATCTTTAAGGATGCTGCATCGATACTGCCTACCTCCGAGTTGCCCACCCACCTGGCCATCCATCAGCAATTGATCTGGGATGGGAGAAAAGAAAAAGCCCTTTTGCATACTCATGTAAATGAAGTGATCGCACTAACACAGATTGCCGAGTATTGCTCTAAGGATTCGATTGATAATTTGCTCTGGGGTATGCATCCCGAGACCATAATGTTCATACCCGATGGTATAGGTTTCGTGCCTTATACACTTCCTGGTACAGATGAAATAGCAGAAAAGACACTCAGGGCCCTTAAGGGGCATCGAGTGATCATCTGGGAGAAGCATGGTTGCCTGGCTGTAGGAGAAGACCTTTTTGAATGCTTTGACCAGATTGATATCCTGGCCAAGTCGGCAAATATCTTTTTCACCTGCCGGAATGCCGGCTTCGAAGCTGAAGGGATGACAACGGAACAACTGAATGAGATCAAAAACATAAACAACGCCAATCTCTAGGCACTCCGCACTTCAAGCACTTTAAATACTCTAAATACTTTAAATACTCTAAATACTTTAGTTACTCTAAATACTCTAAATACTTTCTTCGTACCTTAGCACAAAGGATAAATCTCATGAGTCGCATAAGCAAAGAAACCATCGACAAGATCATGGATACCGCTAATATAGAGGAGGTAATCGGTGAGTTTGTGAGCCTGAAAAAGAGTGGCCAGAATTATAAAGGGTTTAGTCCTTTTACAGAAGAAAGGAATCCTTCTTTCTTTGTTTCCCCTGCCAAAGGTATTTTTAAGTGCTTCAGTTCGAACAAGGGTGGGAGTGTGGTTACTTTCCTCATGGAGCATGAACACTACACTTATCCTGAAGCTCTCCGCTTTCTGGCCAAGAAGTATGGCATTGAGATCGAGGAAAAAGAACAATCGCCGGAAGAGAAAGAGAGGATGGATACACGCGAAGCCCTCTTTCATGTTAATACCTTTGCCCAGAAATATTTTCACGAACAGCTGCTTGAGACCGATGAGGGAAAATCTATCGGGTTGTCCTATTTCAAAGAGCGGGATTATAATAAGGAGATCATTGAAAAATTCGGGCTTGGATATAGTCCGGAAAGCTGGGATGCTCTGACTGAGCATGCTCTGGCGAATGGATATAAACTGGACTACCTTACAAAGACCGGCCTGACCATTGAGCGTGATGATAAGAAACGCTATGACAGGTTCAGGGCACGGGTGATGTTTCCCATTTATAACCTGTCGGGAAGAGTGGTTGGATTCGGAGGACGTATCCTTACCAAGGAGGAGAATAAACCTAAATATGTCAATTCTCCCGAATCCGAGATATATAATAAGAGTGCGGTTCTGTATGGCCTGAACCTGGCCAAGTCGGAGATCATCCGGCAGGATAAATGCTACCTTGTTGAGGGATACACGGATGTGATCTCTATGTATAAGGCCGGTTTCGAAAATGTGGTATCTAGCTCAGGTACGGCCTTAACGCCTGATCAAATCCGGCTTATCAAGCGCTTTACTAAAAATATCACCATACTTTATGATGGCGATGAGGCCGGTATTATGGCTTCTTTCCGTGGCATCAACCTCATCCTTGAGGAAGGCATGAATGTTCGGGTCATTATATTTCCGCCTGATGAAGATCCCGACTCATATGTAAGAAGCCACCGTACTGCGGAAACCAAAGATTTCCTGGCACAGGAAAAAGATTTTATTCGTTTTAAGACCAGTCTTCTGCTGGATGATGCACAGGGCGACCCGGTTAAAAAGGCCGGGCTGATCAGGGAGATCGTTGAGACCATTTCCCTCATCCCCGACAGCATATACCGAAGCGTTTACATCAAGGAATGCAGCAGCCTGCTGGATACACCGGAACAGATCCTGGTGAATGAGCTGAACAAGATCATCCGTCAGAAATTCAAAAAGAACCAACCCGAGCCTGAGCAGTATACTCCTGATCATGAACCTGAATCCGTTCCACAGGCATTGGATGTGGATTTTACGAATAGTGAATTTCAGGAGCGGGAGATCGTCCGCCTGCTTATGCAATACGGAAAGAATGAGATCACTGTTGAAAAGAAAACGGAAGAAGAGGATGGCAGCATATTGACGGAAAGCGTTACCATTTCTATTGGTAAGTATCTTGTAACTGCGATCAGGACTGATGACCTGACCTTTGAGAACGCAGTTTATCAGATGATCTTCGACGAATATCATAAGATACTTTCACAGTTGGGAGAGGTAGATGAAAAGGAATTCATCAATCATGAAATGGAACAGCTCAGGCTTACCTGTGTTGACCTTTTAAGCTCTCCTTACGAGCTGAGTGAAAACTGGGAAAAGAACAAAATATATGTTACCACCGAAGACCAGCAATTGAAACACCTGGTCGATAGCTCCTTGCTGTCATTCAAGATCAAAAAGATAGAAGTGAACATGGCGTCTATCCAGCAAAAACTGAAAGTCCTGGAATCTGATGAAGACATGGAATTCCTGTTACGGGAGTTGCAGGGCTTGAAGAATATCAGCCGGAAGTTTAATCAAGACCTGAGCAGGATCATCACCCACTGACATAAAACACGTGGAGACCGCATCTTGCGAGACGGTCTCCACCATTTCCCTTCTGCCGTAGCGTCAGGTTTATGCCAGGTTACTGTTATTTCGACTAATGCTTTTGGTTCCTTTTCCTTGCGGTCTGATCCCCTCTGCACCTGAGCTTTGTTTTTCTCAACTCTTGCGAGCATTGTTCTTCTCCACCCCGGCCTTTACCCGTCCCCGGCCTTACTCTGCCTCCGCCTATTGGTTTCAGCGTCGCATTGCCTTCGCAGACTCCGGCCAGCCCTTTATCGCTCACCTGGTAAAACAAATATACGAAATACAGGAGGCGCTGTCAAGTGTTATAGCTGCCAAAGTATCAACATCTTATCAACAATGTTTTCCAACATTGTTGATAAGGACACCTCTCCCCCTGGCCCCCTCTCCTCAAGGAGAGGGGGAAAAGGGGGTTGGGGGGTTAAGGGGGTGAGGTGCTATTGAACTACTATTTTTACACCTTCACTATGGCTGGCAAATTCGGGTGCATACATGCACTGTATGGTCGATATCCCGTTTGAGAAGCTTCCCCTTTGAGTAACATTCAATGGATATTCAAATACCCAGGTTCCCTTCCTCAGGTAGCTGAAGAAGAAGTTTACGGATGCATCACGGATACTTTCGTAATAACCCATGCCTCCCTGCCAGTGGTAGCCGGAAAGGGTGTTCTCAGGTTCCAGGGCAGCAGCACGCATGTCTTTCATATGCACAAATTCCATGTCACGGTCTACACGGATCTCTATCCGGGAGATGACTTTATCGCCCGGTTTTAGCACATCATTGTCATTAATGGGCGTCAGCACCGGACCTTCGGTTGTATAGGTTTTCAGGAATAACTTCTTCTGAATGCTTAAGGGTGAAGCATGTGCAGTGATCTTATCCAGGTCTTCGAAGTACTGCCAGTAAACAGCTCCCCATGCGACACCATCATTGGATTTTGTCACCTTGATGTTCGCCATCCCGGCAGTGATCTCACTTCCTGTCCAGCTGTGCTGAAAGTATCCGGTTCCGGCTTCCTTTTCCACACCATCAACATTCGCAGGATCGAATACTTTTCCATCTATCTCAATGCTGATCTCGCCTTCTTCTGCAATGAGGTTGGCACCGCGAAGAAGTAAGGCATAGCATGCGTCCGCAGTGGCTTTGGTGGTTTCCCAATCCTGTGTTTGTTTCTGCTTCAGCAGCCAGGTTTTCATCAGCTCTACTGATGCCTTATCATTCATGATCTCATCGAAAGCTTCTATCAGAAGGGCCTGTGTTTCTATAGGTGCTTCATGCCAGTAATAACCTGCATCCGCCCGCCAGTACATACCCATCTCATCATCGTATAAAGCGTGTTCCTTGATGGAAGCAACAATAGCCATCGGAAGGGGTTCATCCCCCAGTCGATGTAGTGCCAGGGCAATCATACCCTGCATGTATTTATTCTCATCATTCCAGTATTTTTTGGCCTGCTCCTTAAAATATAGGAAGGCCTCCTTATGCCTGGCCAGAAAATAATACTCATCAGTAAAGAAACTCCTTGCGTAGAGGTACTGAATATGGGTACGGGTAATATTCTTTGTGGTCAGATAATCTTTACGCTTGCTTTTGATCATGCTGAAGTCTTCAAACATCCTGTCATCCAGGTAGCGTATCCCATTCTTAACCATTTTAAGTATCCTGTGGTCGTTCTTATCGAGGATACCCAGGGCAGACATCTTTCCCATGCCACTGATAATATATTGAGTAATATACCTGCTGTCTTCTCCTCCTGAAAACCATGGCCATCCACCATTGTCCAGCTGTTTTTGCTGCAGCTTGTTCAATGCTGTGGAGAGCTCATTGTCCATTTTGTTGAGGTCGAACAAGAGGGCGATCCGTTTCTTTCTCTCCGATTCATTTTTTGCCTGCATCACCCATGGTGTTTCTTCCAGGATAGCATTCTTCAGATCCTGGTTCTTTTCAAGATTGGACAACAAAGCTTCAGGGCTTTCATTCATCCAGCTTTCAAACACCATTTTGATCTTCGGGTGCTGTCCCACGATGTGAGAAGCAAATGCATTGGCATATACGCGGTTGAAGATTTGCTCTGAGCACTCATGAGGGTATTCCATCAGGTATGGTAATGCCTGAACAGCATACCATGCAGGATTGGCAGTAAACTCCAGTATGTAATTGTAATTCGTTAGTGTATTGCTGTTTGAATTTGCCAGCTTCTCGAATACAAAACTTTTGGTTTCATTTCCCTTTATAGGTAAAGGAAGAGACTCGGTGACAAGCATCCTGTTCTTTAGAACGGGGATCACCATCTCTTCACCGTCACTGAAATCGCCGGAGGTAGCCATAACACGATACATGACCGGGCCAACATTATCAGGGATGTTCAGTTTCCAGCTCACATAATCGCTTTTGCCTTCCGAAACAGTGAAATCCACCTCTGCTTCATCGTTACCGAACAGGCCGTCTACCGGCTTCATGCTGATGGCGTCCAGTAATTGCAATGTAGCGATTCCTTTCAGTTCCTTTTCAGACATATTTACCACTTTCGCACTGAACCAGATCTCATCACCTTCCCTGAAGAAGCGTGGCTGATTGGGTACGATCATCAGGTCTTTCTGGGTGACCAGTTCTTTTGTGACTACCGCTGAACTCAGGTCCTGGGTATAGGCAAAACCCATCATCTTCCACCTCGTGAGCGATTCCGGCATGGTAAAGCTTATGATCACATCACCGTCTTTATTGGTTCTTAGCTCAGGGAAGAAAAAGGCTGTTTCCTGCAGGTTTTTCCTGATCGGGATATCATCATTGGATGTGGACTTGTCCGGAGGTGGCTCAATAGCCGGATCTTTTTCAGCAGGTGTATGTGCAGTAATGGGTATTATTTCCTCCCCGAGAGTAGCTTCCGGAATATCACCATCCATAGCTGTCTGGGCCATGCCTCTCATATTTTTCGTATTGTATCCTCCATAGCCCCAGCTATAATTATAAACTCCCTTCCAGTTGAGGAAGTCATATGCCCTTAGCGGGACGGCTTCATAAGTACTATACTCCTGGTAGCTTAAGCTGGAATTCTGGATAAAGGCATTGCCGGCATTCCAGAACGTGTGATAATAGCGTGAATGAAAAATATCAAACAACCACTGATTGGGTAAAAAAGCATCCAGGCTGGCATCATACATACCGGCCAGCATTTCAGCGGCTACCTTTTCTCCTTTATGCGACCTGATATGTATGTTCCACTGTTCTTCCTGGCCGGGAAGGAGCTTATTGCGAAAGCTCTCAAAGGTGATATCCAGCTTTTTGTTGCTGTAAGGCACATTGATATCTGTGGAATATTCATAACTGTGGTTGTGGCTTATAAACACAAGGCTCATTCCAAGTCCGCCCCGATCCTCTTCATGTACGGGAATCTCCAGTATTCTTTGCTCGTTGTTAAGGGTCATCCATTTATGTTCCCTCTTGCCATCTTTGTCTTCCAGTTCATACAGGATTTTCACGTCTTTATATGCTGTTCCAAGGAGAAACACTGCTTTCTCACCCGGCTCTGCACTTGTCTTTATTGGGAAAAACAGGGCTGGCTTTTTATCGGCCAGGTTCTTTTCTTCCACTGAAAACAGGGTAAAGAATTTTGTCACCTCAACGCTTTCCCCAAATACATCTTCTGCAGTCATTTCAACTTTGTAAACACCGCTTTTCCACTTGCCAATTTCACCTGTATTTAGTGCTGATTCCTGCTCAGTATCGGTAGTTTCATGATAAAGTGTTTCGAGTTCTTCCCATCCTGAGCGGTCATTTTCATCCTTATAAATGCTATTTGGGAACCACTTATTAAAATCATCCTTTGTGATCATATATACATCAGGCTGTGCCCAATCGCGTTGGTGCAATACCTTTTCCGGTGCTTTCAGTCTGCTGATCTTCACATCAACTTCAGCCGGTTCCTTTTCTCCATTCAGGTTGGTGGTCGTAATGGCTATTTGTTCAACCGCATCCCTGTTGACCATTTCTGCAAGATCAAGCTTTATCAGGAGTGACTTTTCTCCGACAGAGACAGACTTTTGTGCTGAATGCACCTCCCCGCTGATATCGGTAACATCAACCATCAGGGTGTAGTTGAATACGGGAGAATATAAGGCAGGCTGACTACGATCAGGGATCGCTGTAAATGCTACGCTGAAACTTCCATCATCTGCAGTTTGTGTTTCCCCGAATGCAATTTCGGTTTCTGATGTTTGTGGATAAAATCCCCACCGGAAATATCTGTATGGGTAGTAAACATTTCTCACTACACGGTACTTCACACTGGCATGATCGATAGCATTCCCGGCATAGGCCATGGCTTTACCGCTCAGTGTAACTTTACTATCGAGCTTATAACTTCCTTTCACCGGATCGAATACTACTTCAAATTTCGGCCGCTTATATTCTTCGACCGAAATATAATGGCGGCCATATTCATTTTGAATACGCATCCTGCCTGTGAGTGTGCCCACTGGGGTGGTGAAGGAAGCACTGAATGAGCCGTATTCATTCGTTTGAAGCTCTATTTCAGAGATCAACTGATTGTTTACATCGTAGAAGCCAACACTGATTTTTTCATTCTTTACAATTTTATGTTCTTCTCCGAGGCTTTCAATCACAATGCCTTTGAAATATACAATTTGTCCGGGGCGGTAAATGGCCCTGTCGGTGAAGAAATGTGTATTCCTGACTGCCTTTTCCGGCTGATGCCATGGCTTTGAGATATAGAAAAAATTGGGAGAGGAAAAACGATCAACATCAGTCATGAAGTCCAATACCAAACGATTGGAGTTTCCGCTTGTAGCTTGTATAATAAAAGCACCTTGCTGATCACTGGTATACGTGCCGGTTTTTTCTAGCAGGTATTCCCTTTTGTTGTTATCATAATGTTCTTCGTAAACCTGGACTTTCACATCCGGCATGCTTTGTCCTTTAGCTCTGTCGAGAACATAAAACATGAGGTCGCCGTTATCCTGCTCCTTACTGATATAGCTGATATTACTTACCCAGAAATTATTTATGCTGATCACGCCTTTACTTTCTTCAAAAGCCGGGTTGTCAGAGATCATCAGTCCGTAGTATCCTTCTGTCAGTGGCGGGATGGCCAGCTCTGTCCTATGTGTATTATGATCTGCATCTACAGCTAATTCGACCGACCATTGTTTCACCGGTCTGAGCTGCCTGTATTCTTTTAGTTTTCCGTCATTATTCCAATTTTGCCTTTGCTTTCTGTCTTCAGCCGGATCCAGTGGTACTACCCTTAAAAATAGCTGCGATACATTTCTAAACTCAAGCGATGAAAGAATATGTTTGCCGGGCAGGCTCGCATAATCAAGCAGGCAGTCCAATGATTTCTCCCTGATCTGTTTCAGGAGTATTTTGCATTGTGCCGCGCCGTATGATTCAGGGAATTCTTTTATGGCATTTTCACAATACTGTACTGCTACGGCCTTATCACGTTTATGTTCATCGGAGATGATGGGGGCATATTTGTTTCCGGAGCGATCGTATTGCAACGCAATCTCATAATAAATCTCTGCCACCCCTTCATGATCGATATATTTCGATTCCATCTGTTCAAGGGTGTGCAGCAGTAATTTATCTTTCTCTTCAAAAATGGCATGATCATAATTAAAGTTCAGCCGGCTTAAGTCAACATCGATCAGCGCTGTCGGGTCTTTATCACTGAGGTGGAAAGCAAGCAGGTCCTGATAAAGCTTCAATGCGTGAAATTTCATGGAAAAGTCTTCTTTCTCTTCCAGTTCAAGCCTGACAAAGGCATCTGCTATGTCGAGCATTTGAGGATCGTCAAGCTCAAAGCGTATGGCCGGCCTGCTGCTCATGAATTCATCATTCTTGTAAAAGTCCAGGGCCTGATGTGCCAGGATATCAAAGAGGCTGGGCCTGAAAATGTGTAAGCTGTCCTCCTTGGTGAGGATATCTTCATATACAGAGGCCAAGGTGTTTTGAAGGAGTGTTTTGTTTTCCAGGGACTTATTGAGCTCCCCAAAGATCTTTTCAGCAAAAAGTTTCTGATCCCAGGTGGCCATGTCGTTTAATTCATAGTCCACCACATTGGTACGCTGAAGGATCAGGTACCGTTGGCTATTATAGTATCCAAGATACAGGTCGGCAAGAAGTGAATGCAGGACCTGGCTGGAGGGCTGGGAAAAAGCAGGCAGTTCCTGTTGAATGTAAGCGATTCCTTTCTCGAAATGGTTTTCTTCGAAGCGTGAACTAAGCCTGATGTTATATTCCAGGGCCTTGATCATCTGTGCTTCGTTCTTGTCTGCTTTTGCCCTTTCATAGATCTTGTTCACGATATCTATGGCAGAACGGGGCTTTCCTTTCTGTTCAAGTTCATACACTGCTTGCCACTCTTTGTCATAAATAGATTGGGCTGCACCATCAGCGACAGCAGTTTGCACGATAAGAGAAATCATTATCCCAAAAAGGAATAGCAAATTGAAGAAACGGGGTTTCATAACAACAGTATTTAGTTTATGCTTTTAATAACAGATGCAAACAGGAACAGTATTCCATAAAAGCCTTAATCAAGCTTGGCTTCCATGGGGTACTTCAGGCCTTTAATTTTCACCAGTTCGATCTTTACGGAGCCTACTATAACAGCAGATTTTCCCAGTACGGGGGCCTTGTTCCTGTCGTCAGTAACCCAGAGTGTCATTGGGTATGGTTCCTGGAAGATCTCTCCCTGCGCCACCATGGGCTTGAATTTCAGGCAGCGGAATTTTCCCAGCGATGTTTCCACGACCTCCCTTCCTTCGAAAACGATCTTGCTTACGTAGGCTGAATCGTCGAGGTAGAAATCAAGTCTGAACTCATCACCGGCCTCCGCATCGCTAAAGTCGATGGTGCGCATATAGTAAAATGCAGATACAATATCTTTGACATCGGGGGGAACGGGTTTCTCGGCCCTGCGGCTCCTGGCAATATGGTTTACCTGATCGAAATCAACATCATCCTCGTAGGTGTAAGAGCCTTCTTTAGTACGCCTGATAAAATGATAAGGTGTAATGGTTTCTTCGTCGACAAATGATTCGAAACGGTCATCTACCTTGAAAAACCAGCTGAAAAAACCTACCGATTTGCCGATTACCTCCAGATGAAATGTAGGCCTTCCATTAAATACCCTCACCTCATCTTTGATGCTGATCAGTCCCACTCCGGCAGAGATACCGGAGGTGATCCATGAGTCATAGTAAATCCTGTATTTTCCTGACTCACCCCTTTGAAATGGCATCTCCTCAACATAACGAATTGAGTCCTGTGCACTTAATCCTGCCGGGATAAGCAGAAGTACGAAACAAATATATGTGAGTGCTTTTATCATGATCTTATCTGTTTTGTACCCTTGTTTCAAAAAGTATTCCAAAGAGAACGCTTAATGTTAAAAAATCTTAAACGACCACATTAATGATCCTCTTCGGCACCACAATCACCTTCCTGGGTGGCTTGCCTTCCAGCCATCGTTGTGCTTCCTCAGCCTCCAGCACCGCCTTTTCTATATCCTCTTTGCTCATATCGACAGGAAACTCAATCTTAAATCTGAGCTTTCCGTTAAAGGACACCGGATAGAGATAGCTGTCTTCAATCAGGTGTTTTTCGTCCCATTCCGGAAAATCAGTATGCGTCAGTGAACCCTCATGACCCAGTTTAGACCAGAGTTCTTCGGCAATATGAGGGGCGTAGGGTGCTATAAGGACTGTCAGGGGTTCCAATACTTTCCTTTTGCTACAAGAAAGATCGGCCAGTTCATTTACGCAGATCATATAGGTACTTACGGCTGTGTTAAATGAAAAGCGTTCAATGTCTTCCCTGATCTTTTTTATGGTCCTGTGCAGGATCTTGAATTCTTCCGCTGTGGGCTCATTTTCCGTCAGGGTAAAATTGCCCTCATTATCGTGGAAGAGGCGCCATAATTTTCTGATAAACCTGAATACTCCTTCAATGCCTTTGGTATCCCAGGGTTTGTGATATTCCAGTGGACCCAGGAACATTTCATATAGCCTCAGGGTGTCGGCCCCATACTTTTCGATCAGCTCATCAGGATTCTGAACATTGTGCTTGGATTTCGACATCTTTTCAATCTCCCACCCACAAACATATTTTCCGTCTTCCAGGATAAATTCTGCATCTGCGAACTCCTGTCGCCAGTTTTTAAAAGCGTCAGTATCCAATATGTCGTTTTCAACGAAGTTGATGTCGACATGAATGGGTGTGGTGTCATGATCATCGATGAGCCCTTTGGACACATACACGTTCTTTCCTTTCACCCTATATACAAAGCTTGACCTTCCCTGTATTTTGCCCTGGTTGATGAGCTTTTTAAAGGGTTCTGCCTTGCAGGCGAGGCCAATGTCGAACAGAAACATGCTCCAGAAGCGGGCATAGATAAGGTGGCCGCTGGCATGCTCATCGCCTCCAATGTAGAGGTCAACATCCTGCCAGTATTCATTGGCTTCTTTGGAGAAATATGCATCATCATTCTTTGGATCCATATAGCGGTAATAGTAGCCGCTCGATCCGGCAAAGCCGGGCATAGTATTGGTTTCCAATGGATATCCATCCTTGTTGACCCAGTTTTTTGCCCTGGCCAGTGGTGGCTCGCCTGTTTCAGTAGGCAGGTATTTATCAACTTCCGGGAGTTTCAGCGGAAGTTCGCTTTCGTCAAGGGCATAGGGCATGCCATCTTTATAATACATAGGGAATGGTTCCCCCCAGTAACGCTGACGGCTGAAGATCGCATCGCGCAAGCGGAAGTTTATCGTACCGTATCCTATATTTTCTTCATTTAGTTTTTCAATGACTGTACGAATGCCTTCTTTAACATTCATACCGGTAATAAAGCCTGAATTGATCATCACGCCTTCTTTGGCATCATAGGAATCTTCCCATGTTAGGGGGTCGGATACCTTTTCTCCAGGTTGCGCCACCACCTGAAGGATAGGGATTTTGAAATGCTTTGCAAAAGCAAAGTCGCGGCTATCATGAGCAGGTACTGCCATGATGGCCCCGGTTCCGTAGCCCATCAGTACATAGTCGGCCACCCAAATAGGGATAGGCTCCCCGTTAAGAGGGTTAACTCCATATGCCCCGGTGAAAACACCGGATATCTTTTTTACTTCGGAGGCGCGTTCCCTCTCGGAGCGGTTTTTGGCCATCTCCACATACTCCAACACCTCTTCTCTTTTATCATTAGTTATGATCTCATCTACCCATTCATGTTCGGGTGCAAGCACCATAAAGGTGGCTCCCCAGAGGGTATCCGGACGTGTGGTAAAGACCTCGAGTACCTTATCATGATCTTTGATGCTGAAGTTCACGGAGGCTCCTTCAGAGCGACCGATCCAGTTCTTTTGTATCTCGACCAGGGACTCAGTCCATTCTACCTTTTCCAGTCCGTCGAGCAGACGCTGGGCATAGGCGGTGATACGCAGCGACCATTGTTTCATCAGCTTTCGCTCGACAGGGTGTCCGCCTCTTTCTGAAACACCTTCTTTCACTTCGTCATTGGCCAGCACTGTTCCCAGTTCTGGGCACCAGTTTACCCAGGTATCAGAGAGGTAGGCCAGCCTGTAGCTCATCAGCACTTCCTGTTGTTCCTTCTCGTTCATGGCATTCCAGCGGGATGCTGTGATGGGCTTACAATCCGTACAGGGAGCATTGATGCCGGCATTACCCTCACTTGCAAGGATACTGATCAGGCTTTCGATGGGCTCCGATTTTTCGGTTCCATTATTATACCAGTGATTGAACAGCTGTATGAAGGTCCATTGTGTCCACTTATAATAATGTGGGTCGCAGGTACGTACTTCACGGCTCCAGTCATAAGAAAACCCGATCTGATCGAGCTGCTTCCTGTAGCGGTCGATATTCTTATAAGTCGTTAACTGGGGATGTGTTCCTGTTTGGATGGCGTACTGTTCGGCCGGAAGGCCATAAGCATCATAACCCATAGGATGCAGCACATTATATCCTTGGTGCCGCATATATCGCGAATAAATGTCGGAAGCAATATATCCCAGCGGATGGCCTACATGCAGCCCTGCCCCTGAAGGATAGGGGAACATGTCCAGCACATAATATTTTGGTTTGGCAGATCCGGTAATGGCCTCGAACGTATTGTTCTTCTGCCAGTAATCCTGCCACTTCTTCTCGGTCTCTCTAAAGTTGTATTCCATTAATATATAATCCTTTTACAGCATGCGAAATTAGGAAAAAACAATAACTTTGTGAGGATGACAAAAAGAGATGAACGTTACCAGCGGCGCAAGTTGCAATCATCCAGGGCTACGGCCCTGATCAGCATCACCCTGGTGTTGATTATGGTGGGTTTGCTTGGCCTGATCGTTTTGCATGCGCAGAAGCTATCAGAATATGTCAGGGAGAACATCGGTTTTTCCATCATCATGAAAGAAAATGTACGTGAAGCAGGGATCGTGCAGTTGCAGAAAACCCTGGACGCTTCTCGCTTTGTGAAGTCAACGGAATATATCACTCCGGAGCAGGCTGCAGAAGAATTACAGGAAGAACTCGGTGAAGATTTTATTGGCTTTCTGGGCTATAACCCTTTGCTTCCTTCCATCGAATTGAAACTGCAGGCCAGTTATACCAGCATCGACAGCCTGGAGATGATCGAAAGCGAGATACTGGCTAACCCTGACGTGAAAGAGATCTATTACCAGAAAGACCTGGTGCACCTTATTAACCGGAATATCAGAAGAATAGGAGTTGTGATACTGGGTTTCAGTGCATTGCTGCTCATCATCGCTATTGCACTTATCAATAATACTATACGGCTTTCGGTATATTCAAGGCGATTTATCATTCGTACCATGCAGCTTGTTGGTGCTACGGGAAGTTTCATCAGGAGGCCATTTTTATGGTCAAGTGTACTACAGGGTATATTTGCTGCTTTTATTGCCATCATCTTTCTGGGCCTCTTATTGTATTTCTCACAACAGGAGGTGCCCGAGCTGGTGAACCTGCAGGATCTGGCCCTGATCGGTACCCTTTTCGGGCTGGTACTGGTGACCGGGGTCGTGCTTACATACCTATCGACATGGTTTGCCGTAAAGAAGTATTTACACGCCAAAGTCGACCACCTCTATTATTAAAATATGTTAATGCAGCTCTCTGCGAAGCTAAATTTGACTTACTTTTGACAAAAATCTGATTCACATGGCTATCAAAAAGAAGCAAGATAAAAAGGGTAAAAAACCGGCCGCTGAGCAACCCAAAGCCAATGTTGCCGGTGAAAGTAGTGTCGCTTTTGCATTCGGAAAAGAAAACTATAAGCTTCTCATCCTTGGACTGATCGTGATCACCATAGGCTTCCTGTTGATGATTGGCGGAGGTTCTGACGACCCCAATGTTTTCAGTGAAGACATTTTCAGCTTCCGGAGAATGACCCTTGCACCCATCCTTATCCTGGCAGGATACATCATCGAGATCTATGCCATCATGAAAAAACCTAAAGACTGATCTATACCCCCTGATCCATGGACTGGCTCGAAGCACTGATACTTGGGATTATCCAGGGTCTGACCGAATTTTTACCAGTCAGCAGCAGCGGCCATCTCGAGTTGGGAAAGGCCATACTGGGCGTTAATGCAGAGAAAAGCCTCGCCTTTACCGTGGTGGTTCATGGAGCTACGGTCTTGAGTACTATCGTTGTTTTTTATAAAGATATTCTGCAATTGCTGAAAGGGCTGTTCGCTTTCAAATGGAATGAAGAAACCATTTATATTGTGAAGATCTTCATCTCCATGATCCCGGTGATCATTCTGGGCATCTTCTTCAAAGAACAGATCGAGGGCTTTTTTACCGGCGATATATTATTGGTTGGCTCCATGCTTATCATTACCTCACTATTGCTGGCCTCTACCTATGTTATCAAGAGCAATGAGAGAAAGATCTCTTATGTCGATTCTTTTATTATTGGAATTGCACAGGCCTTTGCAGTATTGCCGGGAATTTCCAGGTCCGGTGCTACCATCTCCACCGGTTTATTACTTGGAAACAGGAAAGCCAATATAGCACGCTTCTCATTTCTAATGGTACTGATCCCTATCCTGGGAGCCAATTTCAAAGATATTTATGACGGTGGTATGACAGGGGAGGACGGCATGGGCATGATCCCACTGATCGTTGGTTTCCTGGCAGCATTCATTTCCGGCTTGCTGGCATGTCGCTGGATGATCGGGATCGTCAAAAAAGGAAACCTGATGTATTTTGCCATTTACTGTTTCATCATTGGCAGTATTGCCATTGTTTATTCTATTGCTTTTTAAATCATGGATCTTAACAGGAAATATGATTTCCCGGCAGGAGAAGTGCTGTTGATCGATAAGCCTACCGATTGGACTTCATTCGATGTGGTGAATAAGATCAGGCATTTGATGCGACAACACCTGGGTATAAAAAAGATCAAGGTAGGGCATGCCGGCACCCTGGATCCGCTGGCAACAGGTTTGCTCCTGGTTTGTGTTGGCAAGGCTACCAAGAAGATCAATGAGTTTACCGGCCTGGACAAGGAGTACACTGGGACGCTCTTTTTAGGTGCCACAACACCTTCCTATGATCGGGAAACTGATATTGATCAGGAGTTTGAAACAGCACATATATCAGAAGAAATGATCCTGGATGCAAGCAAGCAATTTCTTGGAAAGATCAAACAAATACCCCCCGTTTACTCCGCTATCAAGGTAGATGGCACCCGTGCATATAAAATGGCAAGGGGAAATGAAAAAGTTGATATGCCTGAAAGGGAGGTATATATCCACGAGTTTGAGATCTCCGAAGCAGGCATTCCGGAAAGCACGTTCAAGGTATCCTGCAGCAAGGGTACCTATATCAGATCACTGGCTCACGATTTCGGAAAATCCTTAAAATGTGGTGCTTACATTCAATCTCTACGACGAACACGTATTGGTAATCATAAGGTCGAAGATTCCATCAGCATCCCTCAATTGGAAAAATTTCTCGCCAGGCAAGCAAACAAGCAGGCCTGACTTCAGATAATTCATTTCGGTAGTTATTTACCAAAATCTCCCGAAAGTGCTTAATTTGTAGGGGATAGGTTTGACAAGACGGTCATTTTGTCGTATCTTTGCAAATCATTTCCTGATGACTAAATTAAACAGTGAAGAATGAAATTATCGCAATTCAGATTTCATTTACCTCCTGAACTTATAGCCAATCATCCACACGATAACAGGGACGAATCGAAGATGATTGTGTTGAATAGGAAGGAGCGAACAATTGAGCATAAAACCTTTTTGGATATTCTTGAATACTTCAGCGACGGGGATGTATTCACGATCAATAATACCAAGGTATTTCCAGCCAGGCTTCATGGGACCAAAGAAAAGACGGGTGCAGAAATCGAAGTGTTCCTGCTTCGTGAGTTGAACCGTGAGACCAGGCTCTGGGATGTGCTGGTGGATCCTGCACGTAAGATACGGATCGGAAATAAGCTTTATTTCGGTGAAGATGAGGCCCTGGTGGCTGAGGTGATCGACAATACTACATCACGTGGAAGGACCCTGCGTTTTCTTTTCGACGGGCCCTATGAAGACTTCAAAAAGACGATCTCCAGCCTCGGTGAAACACCATTGCCAAAGATCCATCAGCGCCAGGTAATGCCTGAGGACGAAGAAAGGTACCAGACCATTTATGCCAAACATGAAGGGGCTGTTGCTGCACCTACCGCCGGATTGCACTTCAGCCGTGAGCTGATGAAACGCCTCGAATTATTGGGCGTGTCTTTTGCGGAGGTCACACTGCACGCAGGCCTGGGGAACTTCAGGACTATCGAAGTGGAAGATCTTACCAAGCATAAGATGGACTCGGAAGAGGTGATCATCGATGCACAAAACTCCCTGCTGGTGAATACTGCCAAAGCAGGCAAGCATAAGGTTGTAGCGGTTGGAACCACATCCATGAAGGCCCTGGAAACAACTGTTTCTATAACTGGCAAGGTGAAGCCTTTCGATGGCTGGACCAATAAGTTTATCTTCCCGCCATACGAATTTCATGTAGCTGATGCCATGATCACCAACCTGCACCTGCCTCAATCACCTATGATGATGATGGTGGCTGCATATGCAGGATATGACTTCCTGATGGAGGCCTATAAAGAAGCCGTAGATAAGAAGTACAACTTCTTCACCTATGGTGATGCCATGCTGATAATATAATAGGTGCAGGGTTCCAGATACCGGGTACCGGGACCATTTCTAATATGTTAAAAGAATACGTTATTATTACGGCAGGAGGTATTGGGAAGCGTATGGTTTCCGATATCCCCAAACAGTTCATGGACCTGAACGGCCTGCCGGTGATCCTTCATACCATCAAAGCATTCGCAGATTATTCAAGCAACATCTCTTTTGTGTTGGTATTGCCTCAGGATAGTATGGATGACTGGGCAACGGTAGAAGAAAAACTTCCCCAAAACATTGCATATATAGTTTGCCCCGGAGGGGAAACACGTTTCGATTCTGTTAAGAAAGGCCTGGCCATGATAGATGGCGATGGAATGGTAGCTATACATGATGCAGCCCGTCCACTGCTTTCAGTTTCATTGATATCGGACTGCTTCCTGCTGGCTGCTCAAAAGGGGAATGCTATCCCGGTGATCACACTGCAGGATTCCATGCGGGAGATAAGCGGCGATGAGTCACGGCCTGTCGACAGGGATAAGCTCAGGCTGGTACAAACACCACAGGTTTTTGAGCTGGGCTTGATCAAAAAGGCATATGAGCAGGCGTTCAGAACCTCTTTTACTGATGATGCTACGGTTGCTGAAGCATTTGGAGCAAAAATAAACTTGCTTGATGGTGAGAAAAAAAATATCAAGATCACAAGCCCGGAGGATATGCTGATTGCAAAGGCATATCTGGCAGAATAGACCTGGCAGGTCGGAGACCTGCCAGGTCAGTTTTTCCGACCTTTCCAGCTGAAGGAAAGTAAATTCCCAAGCACCCCACTCAGACTGATAAAGATGAAATAAACAAACTGGAAGGAGATGTAGTTTCCCATCAGCTTTGTTTGCCTCGCAAACCTGCTTGCTTTCCAGAGAATGGGGAAGTCGATGATACATTTCAGGAAAAACAGCCCTCCGAAGATCAGTATTCCCGGCAGGGAGAAGAAAGCAAATACCATTGCAGTGATCATACTCAGGTTAAAAAGCAAGACAATAATGGCAGAGGTGATCAGAAAGGGGTTGCTGTAGGCCGGGCTCTTGGCTACCCAGCGGAAGCGTTGGTTCAAGAATTCCTTAAAACTGTGTGATGCCTTTGTATATACTATGCTTTCCGGGTTGGTGTTGAAACCAATCGAGCCTGATGGAAATTGTTTATTGAACTTCTCCATTAGAAACATATCATCCCCTCCCGGGATATGTTCATTCCCTTTGAATCCACCGACTTCAAAAAATGCATCTTTCTCATAACAGAGGTTGGCCCCATTGCACATAATGGGCTTTTTGATGCCAATGGAACCGCCACCGCTGGATACAAGGCTTAACAACTCAAGAGCCTGGAAGGATGCCAGCCAGCCCCGGGGACTGTGAACAGCTACCGGCCCGGCAATCATTTTGTACTTGCCCTCTTCATAGGAAGCGGCAATACTCTTAAGCCATTTTTGAGTAGGCAGGCAATCAGCATCAATAGTGCTGATCAAACTTCCCGTAGCCTTTTGTATCCCCAGGCTGAGTGCATTCTTTTTCCCGCTCTGCTCCGGGGGCAGGTTTATAATTTTGATTTTCTGATGATCCTGATATCTTCCCAGAATTTCAAGGGTCGTATCTGTTGAATGATCATTCACTACCAGGATCTCATAAAGCTCTTCAGGGTATTGCTGGCTAAGCAAACGTTGCAATAAGGAATCAATATGATCAGCCTCGTTTCTAGCGGCAACAATGATGCTGATATGTGTTGTGAGAGAGGTGTTGGCCGCTGCTTTTTTTAGTCTGTTCCACCCGATGGTAAAAGCAATGATCAGTATGCTATAGGCTGTAGCGGCAAAAAGGGAAATGATCAGAATGGCCAGCTCGGCATTATTCATTGGAGGACCTCCTGAAAAACTTAAGGCTGAAGACCATTATAGCGCCTACCAGGGCAGGAAGGGCAAGGTTGATCAGCCAGAGGCTGGTGGATGCTGCTACAACACCCAGGGCTAATTCGGGGGGCATTTCTGATGGATTACCAAGGTATACCCCGATGATAAATAAAGAAACTGAACCCCTGATACCCAGATCAGCAATGGCTACAGTAGGGATCATGGTAATGGTAAAAAAGATCACCCCGATGATTATCATACCATGTAGAAAGGGCAATTCAACGGAGAAAGCCCTGAGTAAGATCCACATCTGGCTTGAAAATACAATGAAGCGAAATGCACTCAGCATAATAATGATAAGCAATTCACGAACACTGTAGGCTGAAAGCACATGGATGTAGGAGGTGAACCTTTCAAGCGTTCTGCCTTTAAACTTCCCGGCCAGGGAACTGAGCAGGGAGATGTTCAGGAAAAGCAAAATAAACAATATGTTGAGGCCAAGGATTAGTATTCCTCCTCCCCAAAGGAGCCATGTGTATACATATGCCGGAATGTTGAAGTATTCGAGCAGGGTCTGGTGATGGCCCAGGAAAAGGAAGAAGATGCAGGTTGTTCCGGCCAGAAATGTGACCAGCAGCTGGCTCATGCTCCCGAGTATGGTAATAAATATACCCTCGATGCGGTTTGCCTTTTCGAGAATAAACACCCTCCCGAAATAATCCCCTACCCGGTTAGGGGTGAAGGAACTCACGGCAACACCGGTCAATACAGCTTTGAAGGAGGTGAGCCATCTCACCTTTTCTATTTTCCTGATCAGCAGCGACCATTTCAGGGCTTCTATACCCCAGTTGAGAATCATGAGCAGCCCAACAAGGATGATCATGTAGATAAACCATGTATTGTGAAAACTGTCGAGAAAAGCCTTGTAAACTGATTGGATGTCACGCTTGTGAAACAGCTGCTGGTAAATGAAACCGTATGTAGCAAGGATGATCAGTAAGCTGATCAGAAAATTGTATGTTTTGCGTACATTTGTTTTCATCTGGACTGCAGAAGTAGCATGGCTTTGAAAAACGATAGAATTATACTTGGCATCGACCCCGGCACCAACATCATGGGCTATGGGCTTATCCACCATAAAGGTAGTAAAATAGAAATAATTACCATGGGGGTGCTTAAGTTGGGGAAGCTTCCCGACCATGGACTAAAACTGAAAACAATATTTGAACGTGTCAGTGCGCTGATTACTGAATACAAGCCGGATGAGCTGGCCATAGAGGCACCCTTTTTTGGTAAGAATGTGCAGTCGATGCTAAAGCTGGGACGTGCGCAGGGGGTTGCTATGGCCGCTGCACTGCAACTGGACGTTCCCATTTTTGAATATGCTCCCAGGAAGATCAAACAATCGATCACAGGAAACGGGAATGCTTCGAAAGAACAAGTAGCTGCCATGCTCACCACCTTGCTTTCCATAAAAAACCCGCCTGAATATATGGATGCCACCGATGGCCTGGCGGTAGCTGTGTGTCATTACTTCCAGCGTAAACCATCTGCCGGAGGAGAACATTATGGAAGCTGGAAAAGCTTTATATCCAAGAACCCGGATAAGATCAAATAATCCATTATGAGAACCTTTATTCCATGCTTACTGCTGCTCTTGTTGTTTAACGCATGCAGCCCGGTAAAGAATGACCGACCCAATATTATTTTCATCATGTCGGACGATCACGCCTCAAAAGCCATCAGCGCCTATGACAACAGCTTGATACAAACACCAAATATCGACCGCCTGGCAGAAAATGGCATCCGATTCGATCGTTGTTATTGCACCAATGCCATTTGTGCACCCAGCAGGGCTGTCATCCTTACAGGAAAGTATAGCCACATGAATGGGGTAATTGATAACTCAAGGCCCTTTGACGGAGAGCAGCAAAGCTTGCCGAAATTATTGCAGGATGCGGGTTATCGAACGGGTATCGTAGGCAAGTGGCATTTGAAAAGCACACCCATCGGCTTCGATCACTGGTATATACTACCCGGGCAGGGGCAATATTATAGGCCTGATTTTAAATCACCAGAGGGAAGGGTCAGCAGGGAAGGCTATGTTACCGATATCATCACCGATGAGGGAATTGCATTCATTGAAGGACGGGATCCTGAAAAGCCATTTTTCCTGATGCTACACCATAAGGCTCCGCATAGAAACTGGCAACCTGCTATACGTCACCTTGATATGTATGATGGAATAAAATTTCCGGTTCCGGAGAATCTTCATGATGATCATCATGGGAAAAGCAAAGCTGCCACAAAGCAGGAGATGAGTATATCCGGCCATATGTCATTAGATTATGATCTGAAGATGCCAGATAGCCTTGTGGAAAAGAAAAATATGGAACAGGAGATCTTCTTCTGGATAGGGGATGGAAACTTAAAGCAAAGGATGAGTCCATCGGATTATAGCAGGTGGGAATCATATTATGCCGAACGCGCAGATGAGTATAACACTCTGGTGTATGAGCCGGAAGCCATCGTTGAATGGAAATATCAACAGTACATGGAAGACTACCTTTCATGTATTCATACGGTGGATGAAAATGTAGGCAGGCTGCTCGACTACTTGCAGGAAAGTGGCCTGGATGAGAACACCATCGTGATCTATACTTCCGATCAGGGTTTCTTTCTCGGAGAACATGGTTGGTACGACAAGAGGTTCATGTATGAGGAATCACATCGCATGCCACTGCTCATTTCAGCGCCGGGATTGGAAGCTTCAGATGATGATCACATGCTTACCAATGCCGACTTTGCTCCTACCATACTTAAGCTTGCCGGGGCTGAGGTGCCCGGGGATGTTCAGGGTGAATCTTTCCACGAAATTCTGACAGGAAATAGTCCGGATAATTGGCGTGACGCTGTGTACTATCATTATTTTGAATATCCTGCTGTGCATCAGGTGAAGCGGCATTATGGTATCAGGACAGAAAAGTATAAACTGATTCACTTTTATTATGACGTTGATGAGTGGGAGTTGTATGATATAGAAACGGATCCCGGGGAGATGATAAACCTTGCTGAAGATCCCGCTTATGCTGAAATTATCGAAACACTAAAGGAACGCTTGTATGTCTTACAAGAGGAGTATTTAGATACCGATCATCAACAGTTTCTTCCAATATCAGTAGATAGTATCTCACACATTGGTGTCGGGAGGCCGTATAAACTTAAAAATAAGCCTTCCAGGGGGAATTGTGCACAATATAAAACACTCACCGATGGCATTGCCTATCCCGAAGGGGAAGCCTATAATATTGGCCTGGACAACTGGTGTGGTTTTCAGGGGGATGATTTCATTTTTGAGATGGACCTTGGAGAAACAATGAAGATATCTGAGATAAGAGTCGGTTTTTTGCAAGATCAGCAAAGATGGATCTTCCCACCAAAAACCGTCGAATTCATGACCTCTCAAAATGGTATGGAATATATGAGCATTACCAATGCATTATGCAACGAGCGCAATAAGGACGATAAGATCATGAAGCGCATTGCACATGCTGCATATCCCGGTCTGGAGACCAGGTTTATTAAGATAAAAGCAAAGAATATCACACTTCCTGAATGGCATGGGGGCGCAGGCAAGCCTGCCTGGCTATTTGTAGATGAAGTCATAGTAAACTAACTTTGCAAAATGAATATAGCTTCGCTGGTATCCGGAGGTGTCGACAGTTCTGTCACCATACCCATTCTGAAAGAGATGGGATATGATCCGGTGATCTTTTACATTAAGATCGCCATGGAAGGCGAGCCCGGCTATATGGATTGTCCATCGGAGGAAGATATTGAGATCACCACCTGGATTGCAAAGAAATACGGCTTGAAGATGGAGATCGTCGACCTGCAGAAAGAATACTGGGACAGGGTTGTCAGCTACACTGTTGAGACGGTTAAGAAAGGACTTACCCCCAATCCTGATGTGATGTGCAACCGCCTGATCAAATTTGGCAGCTTCGAGGATAAATACGGAAAGGATTTTGACCGTATCTCGACCGGTCATTATGCCTCCGTGATCGAAAATGAGCAGGGATACTTCCTGGGGACTGCTCGTGACACTAGAAAAGATCAGACCTATTTCCTGGGACAGATCACCTATCCGCAATTGTCGAAGGCCATGTTTCCCATCAATGACCTCTGGAAAAAGGAGGTCAGGCAGCTGGCTGAAGGGATGAAGCTTCCAAGTGCCAACCGCCCCGACAGCCAGGGCATCTGCTTCCTGGGGAAGATTAATTACAATGATTTTATAAGGAAATATGTGGGTGAAAACCCCGGCCAGATCATCGAACTGGAAACAGGCAAGAACTGGGGAGAGCATAAAGGCCTGTGGTTTCATACTATCGGACAGCGGAAGGGCTTAGGCTTGAGTCAGGGCCCGTGGTTTGTAGTGAAGAAAGACCTGGAAGAGAACATTCTGTACATCTCTAATGGTTATGACCCCATTGCACAGTATAGTGATGAAGTGATGCTGGCTGATTTTCAGTTTATCAATGATCAGCACCCCCTGGATCTCACATCACCCAAGAAAATTAATTTTAAGATCAGGCACCAGCCCGAATTCAGTTCAGG
>Ga0164313_10000829_pt1 | contig 26117 bp, 29 predicted proteins | sample GuaBasSedimGuay4_FD_113735 | JGI IMG/M metagenome (GOLD analysis project Ga0164313, IMG submission 113735) | Subseafloor sediment microbial communities from Guaymas Basin, Gulf of California, Mexico - Guay4, Core 4569-4, 0-3 cm | ecosystem: Environmental > Aquatic > Marine > Hydrothermal vents... | reverse complement strand
CAGGTGCGACCATCATTGGCGGCTTACTGACAGGATTGGACAGAAAAACATCCATGGAGTTTTCTTTTTTACTTGCTATCCCTGTCATGGCGGCGGTCAGCGGGTATGATCTGCTTAAACATTATCAAGATTTTGCAGATGCCAATTGGGGTGCATTTATAATCGGTTTTATCACGGCATTTATTGTCGCTTATTTGACGATCAAACTTTTTCTTGTATTTATCGAACGTTTTACTTTTGTAGCATTTGGTGTGTATAGGATCATTTTTGGAGTGATTTTACTTATGGTGATATAGGGGACAACCCCCGTGTTGTTTCTGGGCGGACACAGGGGTCCGCCCCTACATTGAATTTATAGAGTCTCTTATGAGAGCCTCTCTTAAGTTCAAAATATTTTTTTGAACATTTATTATGAAGGTAATAACTATGAAATTTAGTGAATTTGATTTTCACCGTGACATCGCAAAAGGTGTGAAAATAGCAGGGTTTAAAGAACCAAGTCCTATCCAGGAGCAAGCGATACCAATTATAGCCAACGGGTCTGATATGGTGGGGCAAGCACATACAGGTACAGGAAAAACAGCCGCTTTTGGTCTACCTATGATGGACAAACTTGCCAAAGGTGAGATAGAAAGAGCTTTGGTTATTACACCTACGAGAGAGTTGGCAACACAAGTGGCAGATGAACTCTATCATCTTGGACGTTTTGCAGGTATCAGAACATTGACCGTTTATGGTGGTGTAGGGTATGGACGCCAGATCGCACTGATACATAAAGGTGTACAAATTGTTGTAGCAACACCTGGAAGACTCAAAGACCTGTATAAAAAAGGTAAAATTGATGTGTTTAACCCAGAGATAGTCGTACTTGATGAAGCAGATGAAATGCTTGATATGGGCTTTCTTGAAGAGATCAAGGAGATCTTTGAATATATCCCTCAAAACAGACAAACCTTATTGTTTTCCGCAACCATGCCAGAGCCTATCAAGGAGTTGGCAAGCAATATTTTATATCAGCCTGAATTTCTCTCAGTGGTTGGGGATGAAGAGACGACCAATAATATTATAGAACAACGCTATTATGTGATCAGTGAGAGTCAAAGAGATGATGCTATCGTAAAACTTTTGGAGACAGAAGAGACTAATAAATGTATCATTTTTTGTCGTATGAAACGTGAAGTAGACAGACTGGCTGAACATTTACAGGCACTTGGTTTCAATGCCAGTGGTTTACATGGTGACCTGGAACAAAGAGACAGGGAAGTGGTGATAAAAGCCTATAGAAGGGGTGAAACAAAGATCATGGTTGCAACAGATGTGGCAGCACGTGGTCTTGATGTGAAAGATGTCACACATGTATTTAATTATCATATTCCTTTTGATCCCCAATCTTATGTACACCGTATCGGTCGTACAGGACGTGCGGGTAAAAGTGGACAGGCAATAACACTGGTAACACCTGAAGAGTTTAAAGAGCTTCAACGTATACAAAAAGAAGTGGGTGCAGAGATGCGTTTGGCTACGATCAAGAGTGCTGGAGGTCTTGATGATTCGGGACGTGAGTACTTAGCAGAGCAGATAAGGGATATTCATATTCATAATGATGCAGCAGATATGCTGGAGTATATGGGTGATATAGATCAAACGTTACTTTTAGAAAAGTTGATTTCCCGTTTGATCAATGATGAACAACAGAATGTGGGATCTCAGATCGGTTATGATCAAAACACAGTTGATGAAATGCTCCAGGGATATATAGGAGAACAAAAAGCTACACGAAATAACAATCGTCGAAAAAAGAGAAGATAATTCTTCTTTTTTACCTAATAACAAGCAAAAATGTTTTAATATTTAGGTTATATATACAGAAAGTGAGATTAAATGGAAGAAGCTAACTTACTACTCGAAAGTTTAAAGTTTATGGTATTGGGAATGACAGTTGTCTTTACATTTCTTGTTATACTTATACTTGTCGTAAATTTTCAGGCAAAGATCATTGCTAAATTTTTCCCGGAAGAAGCGCCTGTCGCACCCAATACTGCGGATAAGGCTGACGAAGCACATCATGTTGCAGCGATTATCGCAGCTGTTGCAGAGTTTCGCAAGAACAAATAAATGACAAATCATAAAATGCAAGGTATTATAAATGGCTAAAAAATATATTGATGTAATGGATACAACTTTTAGAGACGGATTTCAATCTGTTTTTGGTGGTCGTGTACTTATGGACGACTTTTTTCCTGCAGTAGAAGCAGCAAAAAAGGCAGGAATTAATCACTTTGAATTTGGTGGTGGAGCGCGATTCCAATCACTTTACTTCTATTTACAGGAAGATGCATTTGAAATGATGGACGGGTTTAGAGAAATCGTAGGACCAGATGCGAATCTTCAAGTACTTTCACGTGGTATAAACACAGTGATGCTTGACACCGGGTCTCGTGAAATGATAGATCTCTTTGCAAAAATGTTCAAAAAACACGGTACAACTACTGTACGTAACTTTGATGCATTAAACGATGTAAACAATCTTGCATTTTCTGCAGAAATGATCAAAAAACATGGTTTAGATCATGAAGTGGTTGTAACAATGATGGATTTACCTCCAGGATGCAAAGGTGCACATGATGTAAACTTTTATGAGCAGACACTTAGAAGTATTTTAGATTCTGGTATCTCTTATGATTCTGTATGTTTTAAAGATGCTTCTGGTACAGCAAACCCACATAAAGTATATGAAACTATTGCTATGGCAAGAAAACTTCTTGGGGAAAGTGTTCACCTCAGACTACATACACATGAGACAGCAGGTGTATCAGTTGCATCATACTTAGCAGCACTTGAGGCAGGAGCAAATGGTATCGATATGGCAGCATCACCAGTCTCTGGTGGTACTTCACAACCAGATATTTTAACAATGCTTCATGCAACTAAGGGGACTAACTATAACCTTGGTGATTTGAAATTAGATAAAATACTTAAATATGAAGAAAGACTGAAAGAGTGTCTTGCCGAATACATGGTACCACCTGAAGCAACGCAGGTTTCTCCACTTATACCATTCTCACCTATGCCTGGTGGGGCACTTACTGCCAACACACAAATGATGAGAGACTCAGGTGACTTAGATAAGTTTGATGATGTTATTGCAGCAATGAAAGAGGTAGTTGAACGTGGTGGATATGGTACATCTGTAACACCAGTAAGTCAATTCTACTGGCAGCAAGCGTATGCAAACGTAATGTTTGGTCCATGGAAGCAAATTGCTCCAGGTTACGGACGTATGGTACTTGGTTACTTTGGTAAAACACCTGTACAACCAGATAAAGAGATCATGGAACTTGCATCTCAAAAACTTAAACTTGATCCAACAATGGAAAATCCTTTGGACATTGCAGATAGAGATGAAAATAAATCTATTGCGCACTGGACTAAAGTGTTGGAAGATGAAGGATTGGAAGTAAGTGATGAAAATATTTTCATTGCTGGAGCTTGTGACCAAAAAGGTATTGCGTTCTTGAAGGGCGAAGGTCCTTTAATGGTTAGAAAAGGTAAAAATAATTGTAGTGGAGATGAAGAAATGGCAGGAAATTATACAGTAGTAGTAGATGGTAAACAGTATAGCGTACAGGTAGCAGAAGGTGAGGGTGATATCCAAATTGCACCAGCAACGATAACTGCGGTAGCAGAAGCAGCAGCACCGGCACCAACACCAGGTGGAGCAGGCTCTGTAGAGATCAATTCTCAAACACCGGGTAATGTATGGAAGATCCTTAAAAATCCAGGTGATGCTGTAGCTGAGGGTGATATTATTATGATCCTTGAAGCGATGAAAATGGAAATTGATATCACAGCGCCTAAAACTGGTAAGATTGCAACTATCAATGTCAATGTTAACGACTCAGTCGCAGACGCACAACTATTAGCCACAATGGACTAAATATGAAGCTTAAACACTTTTTACTTTCGTTATTGTTTGTCTTTTGGGCTTCTACGTCAATGGTACAGGCGAGTGCTGAGCACATAGCACCTCCTGCACCTAGTGAAGAAGTTGCAAAAGAATACCAATCAAAGACGATCAATGAACTGTTGGTAAGTTTTTGGGAAACAACTGGTATTAATGCCATTACTGATTTAAATGATGGAGAAAAAACATCTGAACCTAAGGGTTCGGCATATGAAAGAGAGATGAGCTGGTTTGAATCATCTCTGGGTCGTATTATTATGATCATTATTGTATTTATCCTCTTTTATCTGGCGATCGCTAAAAACTTTGAACCACTTCTTCTTATCCCTATTGCTTTTGGTGGATTACTGGCCAACATCCCTTTAGCAGGTATGGGTGGTGAACACGGTATGCTTGGTATTATATACAATATGGGTATTGCCAACGAATTCTTCCCTCTACTCATTTTTATGGGTGTTGGTGCAATGACAGACTTTGGTCCGCTTTTAGCCAACCCTAAGACAGCGATCCTTGGTGGTGCGGCTCAATTTGGTATCTTTGGTTCACTTGTTGGAGCTGTAGCGATAGGATTCTCATTACAAGATGCTTCTGCAATTAGTATTATTGGTGGGGCAGATGGTCCTACTTCTATCTTTATTGCCAATCGACTTGCACCAGATATGCTGGGTGCTATTGCTGTTGCGGCGTATTCATATATGGCACTGGTACCTGTTATTCAGCCTCCAATAATGAAGCTTTTAACAACAGAAGCAGAACGTAAGATCGTTATGAAAACAGGTAGAAAAGTACACAGACTTGAAAAACTTTTCTTCCCTATTCTTGTATTGCTGCTTACTATAATGATACTTCCTGAATCTGCACCACTTATTGGGGCATTTACTTTTGGTAATTTCGCCAAAGAGTCAGGTGTGGTAGATAGACTTTCAAATGAAATGCAAAATTCACTCATTAATATTGTGACTATTTTCCTTGGGCTTGGTGTTGGTTCTAAACTTGCAGCAGATAAGTTCCTGGTTGCTGAAACTATGGGGATCATGGTTATCGGTCTTCTTGCATTCTCAGCAGGTACAGCGATAGGTGTACTTATGGCTAAACTTATGAATAAGTTTTCAAAAGAGCCTATTAACCCACTGATAGGAGCGGCTGGAGTTTCAGCTGTACCAATGTCAGCAAGGGTTGTATCTAAGGTTGGTTCTGAAGCCAAACCAGGTAACATTCTTCTCATGCATGCTATGGGTCCAAATGTAGCTGGTGTTATTGGTTCCGCAGTTGCGGCAGGTGTATTACTGTCTATTTTTAAATAAATTCTAAATCTAAAGTGATATATTTCACTTTAGATTTATTTTTTAAAGTATAAGTCAAAAAATAATGTTTTTTGACTTATGCTTTAGCATAGAAATTACTTGTTTACAAAGAGGATACTATGAGTACGAAAACGCCCAACGGACTTGATAAACTGGGATTAAAAGACATCGGCGATGTTTACTATAACTTAAGTTATGATGAGTTGCAAGCGCACGAAGTAAATAGTGGAGAGTGTAAAATCTCTACATCAGGTACAGCAATGTGTGATACAGGTATCTTCACGGGACGTAGTCCAAAAGATAAATATTTTGTGGATCAGGCACCTTCAAACGAACATATCGCTTGGGGTGATGTGAATGCAAAGATAGATAAAAAGATCTATGATGAGCTTCTTGATCTGACTTTAACACAGCTTTCTGGTAAAAATATTTATGTAACAGATGTTTATGCCGGGGCGAGTTCTGCATCTAAGCGTTCAGTACGTTTCATCTCTGAAGTAGCTTGGCAGGCACACTTTGTTAAAAATATGTTCATCCGTCCTACAGAGTCTGAGCTTGAAAAGTTTGAGCCTGAGTTTACTGTATATAATGCATGTAAGACAGTGAATGAAAAGTATAAAGAACACGGAATGAATTCTGATGTCTATGTGCTTTTCAATGTAGAAGATAATGTTTCGATCATTGGTGGTACTTGGTACGGCGGTGAGATGAAAAAAGGTATTTTTTCTATGATGAACTACTGGTTGCCATTAGAGGGTAAGCTTTCTATGCACTGTTCTGCAAATGTTGGAGCAGATGAAGACGTATGTCTTTTCTTTGGGCTTTCTGGAACAGGGAAAACAACACTCTCTACAGATCCTCATAGAGCACTTATAGGTGATGACGAACATGGTTGGGATGAACATGGTGTCTTTAATTTTGAGGGTGGATGTTATGCTAAAGTAATCAATCTTGATAAAAAGTCTGAACCAGAAATTTATGGTGCTATAGTTAAAGATGCACTCTTGGAAAATGTTGTAGCAGACGGAAATGGGCTTGTAGACTATACTGATGGTTCTAAAACAGAAAATACTAGAGTCTCTTATCCTATTGAGCATATTGAAAATCATAAAAAAGATCTTCAGGCGGGTCATCCAAACAATATCATTTTCCTTACAGCAGATGCCTTTGGCGTTCTTCCACCAGTATCAAAATTAAGTAAAGAACAGGCAATGTACTATTTTCTTTCTGGCTATACTGCGAAGGTTGCAGGAACAGAGAGAGGTATTACTGAGCCTGTTGCAACATTCTCAGCATGTTTTGGTGAAGCATTTTTACCACTTCATCCAACAGCTTATGCAAAACTTCTTGGTGAGAAGATAGATAAACATGCTGTAAATGTATATCTTGTAAATACAGGTTGGACAGGTGGAGCATATGGTGTCGGAAAACGTATGAGTATCAAAGATACGCGTGCCTGTATCAATGCTATTCTTGATGGAAGTATCAATAAAAGTGAATTTGATGTTACAAAAACGTTCCATCTTAATGTACCTAAGACACTTGGGGATATTGATCCAAATCTTCTTAACCCACGTAATGCATGGCCCAATAAAGAAGATTTTGATGTACAGCGTGATAAGCTGGCAGAAATGTTCATTAAGAATTTCCACCGCTATGATGACAATGGCGGAGAGTTCGACTACTCTTCAGCAGGTCCACAACTCTAAGATTCATCCCCACATATCATTGTGTGGGTAATGGATAAACCTTCGTTAGAAACTAAATTCTTATACCATTTTCACTGACATTTTTAATATGACATCAAAATTCAATAATAGATTCTTATATTAGGATACATTTACTCTTATATTGTTCTAAGAAATTTATACTACAATACAAAAAAACTTATTAAAAGGAAAAAATATGGATGTAAATAAATTTAGAGCAATATGTAGACCAATTAGAATTGTAGTAGGTCTTGCATTGATCGTTGCAGGATTTGTCACTGGTATTAACTGGTTCTATTTAGGTGTAATCCCACTTATCGCAGGACTTGTAAACTTTTGTCCAGCATGTATTATCACTAAAAAGTGTGATGTCGAAACAAAATAAAACAAATGGGGAGACTTTCCCCACTTGTTCCCCTTCTCTTTCCTCTATCATCCAACAATTCAACCATCCCACTATTTAATAAAGTATAATTTTATAATAAAATACTCTTAAAGGAATAATATCATGGATAATCTTACCCAATATTTGAATGAACATACCCATGATGAACTACATCCTTCAGAGATAGCCAAACTTCTGAAAGATCTACCGGAAAAAAGTTTTAATGAAGCCGTGCAAGCCATACCTAAAGAGCTTATTGCGGATGTTGCTTTGGAATTACCCGATAGATATTTTGAGGATGTTGTTGAATCTTTTACGACCAAAGAAATCGCAGAGTCTCTTGCCGAACTTGAATCTGATGACCAGACAGACTTTATTCAGGAACTTGAAGAACGTGATAAGGAAATGGCTAAAGAGGTTTTTGATGAATTAGACAGTGAAGACCAGGCTGATATTTTACAACTCAAGCAGTATGCTGAAGATGAAGCCGGTGCCTATATGCAGATTGAAGTTTATACGGCAAATCTTGAGCATACGGTACATGATGTTATCAAGGATTTTGCAGAACTTAGAAAAAAAGATGAACTTGAAAATGTAAGTTATTTGTTTGTCACAGATAAAAATCATATTTTGCGTTATGGCATAGGTTTAGACAACCTTTTAGTCTTTGACTTTGATAAAACGATTCAGGAAAATATTGAAGAGAATGCAGAAAAATTTAATACAATTGTTGGGAATGATCATGATGATATTCGTGATATTGTACAGAAATTTCAAGAATATGATCTCTCTTCACTTCCTGTCATTGATGAAAAGGGAGTATTGGTAGGTCGTATTACGTCAGATGATATCTATGATATTATAAATGAGCAAGCCACAGACCAAATGTATAACCTTGCAGGTGTTAATGATGATGCTGAGGAAGATGAAGATATTTTCAAAGCGGGTAAATCACGTGCAATTTGGCTTGGAATAAATCTTATAACTGCTATTCTTGCCTCTTTGGTCATTGGGGTTTTTGAGGAGACTTTACAGACCTATGTAGCCTTGGCTGTATTGATGCCGATCGTAGCTTCAATGGGTGGAAATGCAGGAACACAAAGTCTCACTGTTGTTGTACGTCAATTGGCTCTTGGGGACATTGCTCAGCATGATGCGTATAGAACGATTAAAAAAGAGGTCATTCTCTCTCTTGTAAATGGTATCTTTTTTGCTATAATCATGGGATTAATAGCCTCAATATGGTTTGACAAAGGTTTGCTTGGCATAGTTATAGCACTTTCTATGATCATTAATCTGTTGAGTGCAGGGTTCATTGGTTCAATGGTGCCATTGTTACTCAAAAAAATGGAAATTGATCCAGCTATAGGAAGTACAGTAATACTGACTACCGTAACTGATGTTGTTGGCTTTTTTAGCTTTTTAGGTCTTGCGACCATCATTTTATTATAAGGATTATTTTACCTTAATGGACTTGTTACTTTTATATTTTTTTGGAGCGGTAATTATATCATTTATCTGTTCTGTTTTGGAATCAGTGTTGCTTTCAGTCAATATGCCTTATATCTCAGTGTTAGAAAAAGAACGACCAAAAGTAGGGATACTTCTTAAATCCCATAAAACCAATATCAATAAATCTATAGCTTCTATTTTGATCTTAAATACGATAGCAAACACTTTGGGTGCTGCTGCTGTGGGTGCGCAGGCAGAAAGTTTATATGGCGCTGGAGCAGTCTTCTATGTTTCTATTATACTGACCTTTGCGATTTTGTTTTTTTCGGAGATTATACCTAAAACAATGGGTGCAGTTTACTGGAAGTCTTTAGCCCCAACGGCTGCATATTTCATACAGTTTTTTATCTGGATCACTTATCCGATCATACTTTTAACCCTTTTTGTGACCAACCGTATTAGTAAGAATGATGAAGGCCTTAGTCTTACTAAAGCAGAACTCATAGAAAGTACATTGATGAGTGAAGATGAAGGTGTTCTTGATGAAAAAGAGTCAGATGTTATAGAAAATATCTTACTGCTTGACAAGATAAAGATAGAAGAGATACTAACACCCCGAACGGTTATATTTGGACTTGACGGTAAAAGAAGCATTAAAGATATTGTAGAGAATGAACCTGCCATTTTTAAATTTTCAAGAGTTCCTGTATACAATGGTGATATTGAAAAGATCACAGGAATCGTGATGACCAAAAGAATCTTTAAGCAGGCATTGGAAGATGATTCTGTAACACTTGGAAGTATTCAAAAAAATATCTATAAGATCAATGAGAACATTCCTGTTTCTATGGCACTGGATCTTTTTATTAAGAAAAAAGAGCATATGTTTTTAGTACAGGACTCTTATGACCAGACGGAAGGTATCGTGACACTTGAAGATTGTGTTGAGACTATTTTAGGTGTTGAGATCGTAGATGAGAGTGATTCTGATGCAGATATGCGCGAAGTAGCTAAGCGTCAAATGCGTCTCAAGCGCAGGTTTGAAAACACAGAGCATACTTTAGACTGATGTCATTAGCTACACTGGGGTTAACCGCTGAGATACTCAAAGCCCTTAAAGAAAAAGGCTATGAGTCTGCAACCCCCATACAAAAAGCACTTATCCCTGTAATGTTTACCCGTAGGGACATTATGGCTGGAGCACAAACAGGTACAGGTAAGACTGCAGGATTTGCTTTACCTATACTTCAGGAACTCTCTAAAACTTTTGTAGAAGGAAAGCATTATCCTAAAGCAGTCATTCTTGTACCCACCCGAGAATTGGCGAGGCAAGTACAGGCTTCTGTTGAATCGTATGGAAAGTATCTGCCACTTAAAAGTATAGTACTCTATGGTGGTGCAAACCTTACTTCTCAAGCAAATAGACTTAAAAAGGGAGTTGATATCATTGTATCTACTTCCGGACGTCTTTTAGAGCATATCAATCAAAAAAATGTCAATCTTGAAAGTGTGGATTACCTGGTATTGGATGAAGCAGATACTATCTTGGATATGGGATTTGTGCATGAAGTCAGCAAGATACTTCAACATTTACCGGGGAGACGTCAAAATATATTGATATCTGCCACACTGTCGGGATCGGTAAAAAGACTGGGTGAACAGATCTTGACTAAGCCCAAACTGATCGAAGTAGACAGTATGGGTACCTCAGCAAGTTCTGTAGAACAAATTGTATATCCTGTAGAAAAAGAGAAAAAATCAGAACTACTCTCTTACCTTATTGGTTCACGTAATTATCAACAGGTTCTGGTCTTTGTACGAAAGAAAGAAGTTGCTGACGAAGTAACAAAAGAGCTTAATCTCTCGGGGCTTAAAACAGTAGTTATCCACGGAGGTAAAAGCTCAGGTGAACGAAGTAGAGCTCTGGCAGGATTTAAAGAAGGAAAAATCCGTGTACTGGTTGCTACTGACATTGCTGCACGAGGGTTAGACATCCCTTCACTGGGTGTGGTAATGAACTATGATATTCCACATGTTACAGGTGATTACATACACCGCATAGGACGTACAGGTAGAGCAGGGGCAAAAGGTTTGGCTATTACGCTTATATCGCCATTAGAAATGGTGGCACTCAAAGATGTAGAAAAGCTAATGGGAAAGGCCATATCTCAAGAGAGACTTGAAGGGTATGCGCCTAAAGTTATAGTCACCCAAAAAGGTGCACGTAAAAATCCAAAAGAGCATAAAGCAACCGATGGTGCTTTTGGTAAAAAGAAAAAGTCAGTAGGTGTCGCACCTAAAAGTAAAAAACGTAAAACGACCAAGCGTGACGGATTTAAAGCATATGATGCAGCAAAACCGAAAGATGATAAGAAAGATAAAAAGCGTGGGAGAGGCAGAAAATAGTCTTTAGTGGCACCATTGACTTTCACAAGGTACACCATCATTATCTCCATCCATTTTTGTGCCTCTACAATTTCTAATAAAAAATTTAGCTTCTTCACATGAATGCATTTGTGAACAATGTATTCTACCATCACATTGATACGACTTATTTGATATATGAGGTATTTTTTTAGTTTTTTTGACTGGGTTTATGACGGATTTTTCTGTGAAAGTATCTTCTTTGAATGATTGCTGAATTATGGGTTCAATAGGATTTAATTTCATATAGGTAAAACCACCTATAATTATGAAAGCAATTAAAAATATTATTTTCATTTAATTATTTTTCCTTCAACGAAAATTTTCCGATCTCTTCTAGAAATGTTGTTGCATACGATCCCTTAGGCAAGTAAAACTCAACGGTTAATTTTTTTGTATTTTCATCATAGGCTGTTTCTACCTTTTTTGGCCATATCCATGCAAAACGTCTGTCTCCTTTGAGGGCACTCAGTTCTGTATCATCAAAAGGTTCTTCCAGATAGTAGGCATCAGATTTTGCACGTTCAACAGTTGCACCACAAAGTAACCCCGTAGGAGATATCTTTTTTTGTTCAAAAGTCTGGGCAGACTGATACATATCCTTGACGTAGTTGAGTTTACCATAAGGGTATGGCATGATGACATCCCCTAAAAAGAGTTTAAAGAATTGAGGCTGTTTTGCCAATACTTTTACAAGTTCTTCAGGATATTGTAGTTTTTTAGCTGCCTCAACTATGTTGTTTTCAGCAATAACAGTAGAGAGCTTCACTCGTGAACCTAGCCATCTGTTGTAAAGGTGGCTTTGATAGGCTGAAACAAGTAATTTCTCTTTACTTCCTTTGAGTCTTTTACCAGAATGGGCGATCTCTTTCCCTTGTAGATAGGAACGGCTGTCCTCACCAAAACGTTGGTACCCGTAATAGTTTGGTATACCGTCTTTTTGCATTTTTTTAGCAGTGGTATTAAAAAACTTTGCATCTTTACTGTCAATGTCATGCAGTATAATGGAAAACCTGTTTCCTTTGAGATGTCCTATTTTAATAGGGGCTTTGTTGTAAGTACGTTCGAGTATTTCTATTTTTTCTGTGGTGAGATTTTTATTGAGCTCTTTTTCATGCCTTTTTGGAAGTGAAATGTATTGTATAGTGGTTGCATTTTTGTCTTTAAGACCTGCATACCCTATGTCACGTTCCTCTAATCCTGTTGCTTTGGCAAGGACAGTGATGAGTTTCCATGTACTCATATCTGTTTTTTTCACTTTGAGTATGAGGAAATTACCTGTACCTGTGAAAGTATAAAGAGGGAGCTCTTCAACAAAAAAACGTTCAATGGTCTGTTGGAAATCAAACTGCAGCGGGGTATGTGTATAGGCATAATTTTTAATGTGATTCATGTAGAAATTATAGCAAAATTATTATCTAGAGTGGGCATATTAGGTAGATAAATAGTAAGGGTATATTTTATCTTTGATAACAATGACATGAATATGATTTAGACAATAAAATATTTAGATTAAAAGGGCAGTAACACCCTTTTAATTTAGAGTAATGACATCTTAAGTTTTTTCATATCTATTGCATCAAGGTATTGTTCAAGCACGGCAGAATTTTTAAGGTTTTTACCATCAATCTTTACCATGATCTGTCCTGCTAGAAGCAGGGTGATTTCTGTATTTTTCCCCTCTGTCTTTTTGATACCTTTAATACGTTTATAACGGTATGGTTTTGTATTTTTATCAGCAGCTGCCATCATAGGGTTGTTTATCATCATACCTACCATCGCTATCATCGGCGAGTTTGCAATGATCTGGATATGAATATTTTCATTGTCACGCAGATAATTCGCACCGATAGTGGTTCCCCCGCCAAGCATAGACATCGCAGCCTGTGCAGCATTATCATCAGTTTCTCTAGTCCAGCCGTCCAGTGCAAGAGGAAGAAGTTTTTTATTGTCATCCTGGACAAGTTTGTCGATTTGAGCCATCGCAAACTTTAGCTCATCTGCAGCTATCTTATACTCTTTATTTTGGTATGCTTTGATTCCTGCATGTATCTGATCTTCAATCTCGTCAGCCATAAGAGCTGTGTTCATTAACATCGGTAATGAAATCAGTCCTGCAAGTAGTATTTTTTTCATTCTTTTTTCCTTTAATTTGATAACCAAAAAAGTTGGTTCCTTTCATAAGTATATCGATTCTATACTTAGTAAGTTAATTTAGTATTAAAAAGTCAAGTCTGTATTAAAAAGAGAGTGCATGTATGGCAGACAATCTAAATGTTGACATTACAAATCATAAGGCATAAATTCCTATGAACTTATAGTTATAATAAGTTTAAGTTAACTCTAATATAAGTTTTACTATAATTCTGCATAACAAAAAAAATAAAAGGGTACAAAATGAAAAAATTTATTACAACTTCTGTAGCAGTAGCTGCATTATTAACAAGCGTTCAGGCTGAGTCTGATTTTGATATGAATTCAATGGTTAAAGACATGAAAGAAGCTATGGTTAGCATGAGTAAAGATGCTAAAGATTCTATGGTAAGTATGAAAGACGGTGCTGTTGAGACTTCAAAAAGTGCTGAAAGATCAGTAACAACTGTAAGTGCAGATGCTAAAGATACAACTGTAAAAGTATCTGATGACATGAGAATAATGGAAGTAAACACTTCTAAAGATTCAAGAGATACAGTAGTAGCTGTTTCAACAGATTCTAAAGATGCATTGACTAACACAACTAAAGATCTTAAAGATTCTTCAACTGTAGCATCTAAAGATATGAAAGATTCTGCAATGGCTGTATCTAAAGACTCAAGTGATGTAGTTAAAACAGTATCTAACGACTCAACTGCATCTGTAAAAACAGTATCTAACGATTCAGCAGCATCTGTGAAAACAGTATCTAATGATTCAGCAGCATCTGTAAAAACAGTATCTAATGATTCATCAGCATCTGCGAAAACAGCATCTAATGATTCAGCAGCATCTGTAAATACAGTAGCAACAAACACTAATGATTCTGTAAAAACAGTATCTAATGATTCAAGAGCTTCTGTTGAATCAACAAACACAAATGCAGCTGCTTCAGTAAAACAAGTTTCAACTGATTCTTCTGCTTCATTAAAAAGTGTTTCTGATAACGTAAATGATTCTACAAAAACAATCTCAAAAGATATTAAATAATACTTAAGCAACTCTACTTAGAGTTGCTTTTTACGATCCTCCTAAAACCAACTAAAAGGGAAGAAATTATCCACACTTCCCTGGTGCACATTTCATACCGTTAAACTGTCCTGTTAATGTACCATCCATACTACTCCCATGCATTTTATCCATGCGCTCTTTCATCATTTGCGGGTGTGCTATGAATTTGTATCCTTTGTAAAGTGTGATGCTTCCATAGAGGATAACCAGCAGGGAAGCCAGTTTCATCATAGTACCACGTAGTGATCCTTTTTGTAAGAATTTGGTAATGAATCCTAAAAAAAAGAGTGCAGGTATGGTAGCCAGTCCAAATGTTGCCATCACTAATGCACCCGAAAGTGGATCTGCTGTACTTGCTGCAATGATGGCAAAAGCGTAGACAAGTCCACAAGGGATGATCCCATTGAGTAAGCCTAAAAGATAAAAACTTTTATAGGATCTGTCCAACATGAGTTTTTTGAAGCTGTTTTGATACCAGGTGTATTTTGAAACAGACCATTCTGCTGAATTTAAAAACTTGAGATTGCCAAGAAGTGAAAGACCGGCGAGTATCATAAGTATACCTGTGAGTACAAAGAGTATACCTTTTGTTGTGGGAGTAAATGCAAGTACTTGCCCTGCAAAGCCAAATAGTGCACCCAGTATGGTGTAAGTGCTGACACGGCCAAAGTTGTAGGCCAAGTGAGCATAGGTCTGTTCCCAATAACTTGTTTTTTGATCTATCTTTGTGGAAGAATAGGCAATAACAATACCACCACACATACCAATGCAATGTCCTACACTGCCTAAAAAAGCCGTGGTAAGAATGATAATAAGATCGAGGTTCCCCATCCGTAATAATCCTTTTGTAAAACTATAGTATACTTTGATTAAAATAGTGTTAAGGATAGTGTAGTGTTTAAAAGCTTGAAACGGACTGTTATGAAAATGTTTAGGGAACTTCTAGTGTATCATCACAGTTCTTTGGAATATAGAGCAAAAATTTTGACACTTATGGTCTCCTCAAATGGTGCGATCTGTGAATGTGAAAGTGAGAAACTTAAAGTGATTGCAAAAAGTATTTATGGTGATGATGCAGAAAGAGCGGAATTGCTTTTAGATACAATCAATGAATATCATATGAAGATCATTAACCAGAATGGACTTGATTTTGAACACCTCATTCAACTTGTTGAAAAAGAAACCAAAGCTGTAAAACGTTTTGCAGGTAAAATAGATATGAAACTTCTTATGCAATTGCATGAATGTGTGGAGAGTGAAGAAGATATACTTTTTCAGCAACGAATACTGGAGTTCTTACAGGGACTAAAGGATGAGTATGGAGTGGTATAGGTTTATCATTCATGGAAAAGTACAAGGGGTTTTTTATCGCAAGTCTGTATCTCAGGCACTGATGAAAAAACAGTTTAAAGGTTATATACTAAATCTTAGTAATGGCACAGTAGAAGTGGTGGCAGAAATATTTGACGATGAGTTTGATCTCTTTATGGGTATATTAAAAGATGGATCTCAGTTGAGTAACGTAGAAGACATTAAGTATGAGATCATTAATGATGCAGAGTTTACAACGGATGGTTTTGAAATACGATAGCAGGATAAGCAGATGAGCTCTGGTTGGGGATGTCAGTTCATGGGTACAAAGGGAAATGATACAGAGTGGTGTTTAAAACTGTATCATCACTGTGAACCTGGATGTAAAGGATGTATTATTGCAGGTCAGGTTGAATTTACGCAACCCACTATCTCCGAAGAGCAAGAGAAAAAAGTGAAGAAGAGATCGGATAATCCTTTGGAGAGATAAAGTATCTTAACTGATAAATGAAAAGAAACTTAGGATGTTGTAATAATGAATGGTATGGTTGGGCTAATAACTCAAAAATATTTTGTTACAATAAAAGAACTAACATGTAGGAAAATGATAAGATGAAAAATATAATAAATAAAATAGCGTTAAAAACGGGTTTAATTCTAGTAATGTCGAGTATGCTAGAAGCTTCTATAGAAAATGAAAATAGTATTACTTTTCCTAAAATATACATTGTATCTATGGGTCTTGTCACATTGTTTGTGCTGTTGGTTTTAATAGTTAGCTTTTTAAGACAGGGAAAAATACTTAAACAAAATAATGCGCTTATCATAGAGCAAGAAGAGAAAATAAAATTTTTACGCGAAATTAATGCAGAAAATGAGTACAAATACACACAAGAAAAACATGAAAATGAGAAAATATTTTTAGAGTTCCAGCATACTGTCACTACCTTGGAAGAGAAGATAAATGATGGTACTAAAAACCAAGTAGTAGCTAAATTAGAAGCCTGCAAAAATAAAAGAGAACAACAGCTCAAACGCGTAAATCTGGATTGATATGATGAAGGATAACAAAAAATATATAACAGAAAATATACAAAATACACTTACTCTCACATCTTCTACCGCTACATCTGTTCCCGAAATCATTAACGAAATAGACAACTATTATAAACAAGGTGCCATAGCTTATGCAGAGGGGATAAGCAGATATAATGTAGAGATAGAAAAACTACTAAATTGTATAGAAAAAGCAGTAAATGATAAACAAAAAGAAGAAAAGGTACTCGTGGCGTTGGAACAGGAGTTAGCCATAGACAATAGAGTACTAGAACAACACCAAGATGAGTTTATGCAAAAACTCTATTCTATAGAAGAACTTAACACAGAGTATAAAGAGCTGGTAGATGAAGCAGGATATGCAAAACTACTTGTTAAAAAAAGAAGAGAACTGTATAAAATACAAGAGAAAATAGAAGCGCTTGAAATAGCATATCTTAGCCATGAATTAGAACGTATTAACACACTTACAATTCTGGAACCTAAAAGACAATATATCGATACATTAAAAGAAAATATAAAAGAGTTAGAACTTGAAAAAGAACATTTTACATCAACTAAACTACATCAATTGCCACAGCTTGGGTTAGTCAATAATGTGAATACTGAAGAGATAGTCGATACTACCATTTTAGAAAAAGAATCTTAGTAAAAATAAAGTTCTATTATTTCATTTACCTTATTTAACTACAATAGTTCAAAAGGATTTTAGAATGAATAAACAAAAATTTATAACGCTTACACTTATCATCTCAGGGTTGGTTTTAAATCCGGTTATAGCGGAGACCGTACATCATACGGTAATACAAAGTCAACATATTAATCAATCTGTCGTTTCTAATATTTCAACTATTTTACATAACCGTGGTTTAGATGAGGATGTGGCAGAAGAAATGGCTTCAAACCTTGTGAGTGAAGAAGATGAGATGTTGTTGGCTATGATGATGGAAACACTACAGATGCAAAACATTGTGACTAAAAATGAAGTCTTAGAGTATTTGAGTCATGCAGCATTACATAAACAAACGTTAGATTTTAAAAGTTATGACCATCTTGTAGGAATGGTTTCTAAGATAAAACAAACATCTTTGGATCCTTATACATTAAAAGAACTTAGTCATTTAACAAAAATCAATAAACAGTTATTTGTGTAGAGATATATAGGTTTTATCTCTACGCCATCTCTTTCCCAAATTTTGCTTTGAGTTTAGCCAACTTTGGCGGTATCACTGCCATGCAATACCCTTGCATCTGATTTTGTCTGTAGTAGTCTTGGTGGTAGGCTTCTGCTTTATAGTAACAATCTAAAGGTTCTATGGTAGTGACGATAGGATCAGCGTAGTCATTTTGTGCCGCTTCAAGTGCTGCTTCGGCAGCTTCTTTTGTCTCTTCATTTGTATAGAGTATGGTTGAACGGTATTGTGTACCTCTGTCTGCACCTTGCTGGTTTAGGGTAGTGGGGTTATGCACGAGAAAAAAGATATCCAGTAGGGTATCTGAAGTGATAATGCCATCATCATATGTAATTTTAATGACCTCTACATGTCCTGTAGTTCCTGTGCATATTTGGGTGTATGTAGGATTGAGAGTTTCTCCGTTTGCGTAGCCACTTTCTACGTCACTGACACCTTTTAGTAGTTCAAATACTGCTTCAGTACACCAAAAACATCCGCCACCGACTATGAGTTCCTGTTTCAATTATAAGCCTTTATTGTTTTATTTCTTTATTTGCTATAATAGCTAAGAAATTAAAAATTAATGTAATATATGGAGATTATCTATGAATGTTAATGTCGTTTGTCCTCATTGCCTCAAAGTAAACCGTATTCCTAAAAAGGAATCGTATGCTAAAGCCAATTGTGGAGAGTGTAAAAGATCACTGCTTGAAAGTAAACCAGTCTCTGTTGATGCATCTAAACTTGGTACTTTTATCGCTAATTCTGAGATACCCCTTATTGTAGATTTCTGGGCACCATGGTGTGGGCCTTGTTTGCAAATGGCTCCTGCCTTTGAAGAAGTGTCACTTTCTATGCCGCTTCAGGCCCAGTTTCTTAAAGTGAACACAGATGAACAACAAGCACTGGGTGGACAATATGGTATACAAAGCATACCCACACTCATTGCATTTAAAAATGCTAAAGAGTTGGATAGAGTCTCTGGTGCATTACCTAAAGAACAGTTAAAAAGCTGGGTTAGGCAGTATCTGTAGATGAGTAAAATACTTTTACTGGAAGATGATGCCAATCTAAATGAAACCATGACGGAATTTCTTACAGAGAAAGGTTATGATGTTCTGTCGGTCTATGATGGATATGACGCACAGGAAAAACTGTATGAAAGTAAGTACGACTTGCTTCTATTGGATGTTCATACACCAGGTATCAATGGATTTGATCTTTTGAAAGAGGCTAGAGAAGGTGGTGTACTTACACCAGCCATTTTTATTACTTCTTTAGATTCGGTAGATGACTTGGAAAAAGGTTTTGATAGTGGTTGTGATGATTATATAAGAAAACCTTTTGTTCTGAAAGAACTTTATATACGGGTTGATACATTGCTTAAGCGTGGTTTTTTTCATGAGTCAAAAGAGTGTATTAAGATTGCAGACAACATTGAATACGATATTAAAAACAATGAACTCATCATAGATAATGAAACGGTATCACTGGGACATAAAGAATCGATGCTGCTTAAATTGTTCATGAAAACAGAAGGTGAAGTTATAGCACATGAGCGTATCTATGAACATTTGTGGGACTATGATGAAGAACCCAGTGATACAGCATTACGTACATACATTAAGAATCTTCGTAAAATGATAGGTAAGGAAAAAATTGTTAGTATCAAAAAACAAGGCTACAAATTCATTACTGAAAAGTGAGAAAAAATCTCTTTTTAGGTTTCTAACACTTTATGTTGCTATGGTGATCTTTTCGATCACGTTACTTTCACTGTTTTACTATCAGAGTCAGGAAAAACTTATGCTTTCTGACCAAAGAGCCATGTTGACCAAATACGCGTATATCCAAACAAAAAGACTTAAAGTCTTACATCATTTTTTTGATGAAAGAATTGACTATCCTCGTGATCTTCGCTTCAAATCAGCTATTTATGATTTTGAACTTACCAGAATATTTTCTTTGATAGAAGATGAAAATATACGTTTCCATGAAGAAATATATATGACCCATAAGTATATACATTTAGTGAAGACACTGGATGAATTTTATTTGGGAACAAAATATCTTATTATAGAAGTAGAAGACAGTGGCGCTTGGAGAGGGGAAATATGGAAAAATATTATAGGGTATGGTTTGATCTCTTTTCTTATTTTTATGCTTTTTGGGCTTTACCTTGCTAAATTGTTTTTGAAACCAATGCGGGATTCTATATTGTTACTTGACCGGTTCATCAAAGATACAACCCATGAACTCAATACACCACTCTCAGCCATACTGGCCAATATAGAGATGATGGACACAGATGTCATGGTAGAGAAGAATAAAAGAAAACTAAGCCGTATTAATATTGCCGCTAAAACAGTATCGGTACTCTATAAAGACTTAACGTATCTGACCTTGGAGCAGGAGAAGACAAATCATGATGAAGTGATCGATATAAGAGAACTTGTTTATGACAGGGCAGAATACTTTTCAAGTTTAGCACAGTCTAAACATTTAGAATATAACTTGGATCTTGAAGACGCAACCATAACTATAGACAGACGTAAATTTACCAGAGTGATCGATAATCTGATATCGAATGCCATTAAATATAATAAACGTCATGGTACAGTAGGGATAGAATTGAAAGAAAGAATGTTGGTCATTTGGGATACAGGTATAGGTTTGAATGAAGAGGCCATACCCTTTATGTTTGACAGGTATATACGCTTTAATAATGCCGAAGGTGGTTTTGGTGTAGGATTGAGTATTGTTAAAAGTATAGTGGATGAATATGATATTTCCATTGAGGTAAAATCAAAAGAAGGGGAGGGAACAAGCATGGTGTTAAAATGGTAAAACCTGTACTATTGGCAGTGTTACTGATATCTGGAGCATCTACACAGTTGTCTTCATCGGATGCCTATGAACGTTATTGTGTTGAATGTCATAGAGAATTACCTACTTCTTTACAACGTATGTTTATGCGTTATCTTCTTGTTTATGGAGGAGAAAAAAATGTCAAGGCAGGTCTTAAACATTATTTGAAATATCCCTTAAAAGAGATCTCTGTTATGTCTGATCTGTTTATCGATAATTATGGAATAAAACAGAAAACAACATTGAATGACACACAGATAGATGAAGTATTAGATATCTATTGGGAAAGGTTTAAGGTAATTGATAAGTTGAAATAGTTACAATAGTATGATACCTATGGACAAGGTTAGATTAAAACAGACAAAAAAGGAAGAATAATGAAAAAATTGTTATCAGTCGTTACAATAGTAGCAGTTGCTATGATGAGTACGCCAACTACCTCATCTGCAAGTTTGGCAAAAGGACAAAAACTTTACAAAAAGAAACTTCGTAAGTACTGCAGAGTATCAGGTGTACGTTTTGCAAGAATGCATACACAGGATGAGTGGGAAGAGATCTATGATGATGGAGATTTTGCGAAGGAAACATATAAATTATGCCCTAAATTGAAAAAAGGGAAGATAAAAAAAGCGTGGTGGGACGATATTTATGAGTTCACTTACGAATATGGAAAAGGTGGCTCACACGTTCCAAAATGTTAAAGTTCATTTAATGTAACTTCTTGAAGCAGTTATTTTCTTACTGCTTCACATTCCTGCAACTACTTCACAATACTTTCACAATTACATGTTATTATATATAATCTTAAATATAAAGGATGAATAAAAAATGAATAACATTACTAAATTCGCAGTTGCTTCTTTGCTTGGATTGACATTGCTTTCAACAACTGCTATGGCAGATGTTAAAAAAGGTCAGAAGATCTATCTCAAGAAGTTAAAAGCACCTTGTGGTTTCTCTGGAGCAAAGTTTGCACATAAGCATACTCAAGATGAATGGGAATCTATCAATGAAGCTGGAAAGTTTGCAGCAGAGGTAAAAAAACTGTGTCCTAAAGCAAAAATAAAAGCTAAATATGTTCCTCATGTCTATGATTTTGCATATGAATATGCAAAAGATTCAGGAAATATACCTAGTTGTTAATGGAGCTGAATAGGGCATAGTGCTACTTCACTGTTTCATTAAAGGTATTACCTTTGGTCACTTCAGTAGTTAGCTCATGCGACTTGTCACATTTATTAATAGAATTAATATGGTATTAAGTTAAATCACTATATTATTTTTGGAACAGAATTAAATCAGAGGAATTGATTACATGTATAATGTGTAATCAATAGAAATTATAAACTTAAAGGAATTAAAATGAAAAAATTTGCAATCTCAATGTTATTTGCTGGATCTACACTACTTATGGCTGATGGTGCTGCTGCTTACGCTAAATGTGTTGGTTGTCATGGTGCAAACGGTGAAAAAGCTGCTCTAGGTAAATCTGCAGTTATTACAGGTCAAGATGCTGCTAAAACTGTTGAGCAACTTAAAGGTTACAAAGCTGGTACTCTTAACATTAACGGAATGGGTGGTCTTATGAAAGGTCAAGTTGCTTCTATGGATGACGCTGCTATCGATGCAGTTGCAGCTTATATTGCAGCAATGAAATAATACGTTTTAAACGTTTACATTCAAAAGCCTCTTGGCTTTTGAATAGTTAATTTTATCTTAACAATCAAAATAATTTAAACACACTTCTTACATAGTGCTACCGCATTTTCCTGCTTCACACTTCATAGTTGCGACACCTTTATTTGGCGATACCTTAGTGTTGTCTGATGCACATTTTGTACTTAACCTCCCTGTCTCTTTAACACGTACGCACGCATAGAGTTCTTTGGTTGTCATAGACTTCAGTACACAGTCTCTTCTGTCGTCATCCTCAGTAAGTTGGTTTAAAATATTCATCTTTTTTTTGACAAGTACTGCTGAACCATCTACCATACTTGCTCCACATTTACCTGGCCCACACTTCATACCACCTTCTGTGATAGATTCTTTTTTTTCTCCTGAACAGCCTGAGAGCAGTGCAAGTGTACATAATAGTGTTGAAAAGATTTTTAATTTCATATTTAAGTATCCTTTTGATTGATAGTCAGAGTATTGTCTTTTTTTAAGAGATATTTCTCATACATATCATAGAAGATAGGAATGAGTAAAAGGCTCAGTACTGCTGAAGAAACAACCCCTCCGATCATTGGTGCGGCTATACGTTGCATCACTTCGCTTCCTACGCCGGTTGTGTACATGATAGGCAACAGTCCAGCTAAGATGGCAAAGACAGTCATAAGTTTAGGTCTTACCCGCTGAACAGCACCTTCATAGATAGCATGAGAAAGGTGTTTTCTGTTAAAGTCTTTACCTACATTTTTTCTCATCTCTTCAACACTCTCTTGTAAATAAACGATCATTACAATAGCAGTTTCTGCAGCAACACCTAACAGTGCCAAGAATCCTACGATAACGGCTATGGACATGTTAAAGCTTAACATATCGATGTAAACAAGTCCTCCAAATAGTGCAAATGGCAGTGTAAAGAATACGATGAGTGTTGGAACTATCTGCCCTAATGCAAAGTAGATGAGTATAAAGATAACTAAAAGTACCGTAGGAACTATCCATTTGATCTTTTGCATGGCAGACTCCAGATATTCAGACTGTCCTGCCCATTCCAAATAGTATCCGGCAGGTAGTTTTAAGTCTTCAAGTACGAGCATGGCTTGTTCTTTGTATTTGGTTGCAGACATACCTGTTTGTGGTGTGATGTAAACAAAGGTCACCGGTGTAGCCATCTCGGATTTGATGACTGAGGCACTTTGGCGGTACTCTATTTTTGCAAAAGTTGAAAGTGGTACAAAGCCTAGGGGGGTCTTAACTTGAATATTTCTAATATCATCGAGATTTCTACGTTCTTCTTCTTCAAAACGAAGTGCAATAGGATAACGTTCTAAGCCCTTATACATAGTTGTTATTTTTTTCCCTCCTATAGCGGCAGAGGTATACTCCTGAATGAGTGATTTTGAAATGTTATAACGCTGCAAGGCTTCGGTATCTATGTCTATGTCTATAAAAAAACCAGCTGAAGCTTGGTCAGAGAAGACAGACTGTGTACCTTTAAGATTACGTAGTCTGGATTCTATCTGCTGTGCTACCTCTTGTAGTCCGTCAGCATCTTTACCATAGAGTTTTATACCTATAGGTGTACGAATACCTGAAAGAAGCATATCTATACGACCACGGATAGGGTAGGTCCATGAATTTATCAGACCGGGCACTTGTAAGGCTTCTTCCATCTCTGCCATAAGCTTTTCATGGGTCATACCTTCTCTCCATTCAGACTTTGGTTTAAAGGTAATGATCGTTTCCAGCATCCCCAGAGGTGCAGGATCAGTTGGTGAATTTGCACGTCCACCTTTTCCAAATACTGTATCTACCTCAGGGAAACTTTTGATAATTTTATCGGTTTTTTGTGTGAGCACTTTACTTTGGTCTATAGAAGTTCCGTAAGGTGTTACAGGCATATACATAACAGTCTGTTCATTAAGCATAGGCATAAATTCCCAGTTTAATTTTTGGTAGAGTGGTACAGCAAAAGCAAGTCCTCCTATTGCCAGTAAAATGACAAGATATTTAAGCTTTAATCCATAAATTAAAATAGGATGATAGAGCCAAATAAAAAAACGATTGAGAGGGTTTTTATCTTCAGGTATGATCTTGCCTTTTACAAAATAGATCATGAGTACAGGTACCAGAGTAATAGAAAGTACTGCACCCGCAGTCATGGCAAATGTTTTGGTAAATGCAAGTGGTGAAAAGAGAAGGCCTTCCTGTCCAGAGAGTGCAAAAATAGGTAAAAAAGAGACAACAACAAGTGCTAACGCAAAAAAGATGGGTCTTCCTACTAACTGGGAAGACTTGACGATAACATCTATGCGTTCAGCATTGGTAAGTTCCCTGCCTTTCTCTTCTTCTTGTTTATGTATGGATTTATGGGCATTTTCTATCATGACGATGGAGGCATCAACCATGGCTCCTATGGCAATGGCGATCCCTCCAAGACTCATGATATTTGAGCCGATACCAAAAAGTTTCATGAGTAAGAATGGCAGGGCTATCGTTAAAGGCAGAACAATGAGCATAATGAGTGTTGATCTAAAGTGCATCAAGAACAATCCAATGATGATGATGACGATGATACTCTCTTCCAGTAGAGTAGTTTGAAGGGTCTTGATCGCTGCTTCGATAAGACCCGAACGGTCATACGTTGTGATGACTTCAACATCATCTATCTTGAGTTCATCCATTTTGGCTGTAATACGTTTAATGGCAGAGTAGACATCTTCCCCATAGCGTACCATGACTATCCCTCCGACCACTTCACCTTCACCGTTGAGATCAGCCATACCACGACGTGCGCCTGGTACCATTTCTACACGACCAAGCTGTGCAAGTGTAAGCGGTACACCATCTTTAGTAGTGACTACGAGATCACGTATTTCATCGAGGTCTTTGATGTATCCTTTGGCCTGAACCATCCATTCAAAACCATTTTGAATGACGATACGTCCACCTGTGTCATTGTTATTCATTTGCAGTGTTTTTGAGATGTCACTTATAGATAGGTTGTATTGTACTAAAGCATCATTATTGACCGTAATCTGATAAGTAGGTACAAACCCACCAATACTCGCTACTTCTGAGACACCATCAACACCCATAAGTGCATATTTGTAGTAGTAGTCCTGTAAGGTTCTAAGTTCATCAAGTGTTTTTGTTTTTGAGGTAAGTGCATACTCATACGCCCATCCTACACCTGATGCATCAGGACCTAATGTCACTTCCATACTATCTGGTAATTGACTCTGTATTGATGCTAGTTGTTCAAGTACACGGCTTCTGGCCCAGTAGAGATCTGTACCTTCTTTAAAAATAATGTAGATCAATGCATTTTCATACACAGAAAAACCACGTACCGTCTCAATGTTTGAAATGGCAAGAAACTGTGATACTAAAGGGTAGGTCCCCTGATCTTCTATGATCTCAGGACTTTGCCCTTTCCATGTAACTTGTACGATGACCTGTGGAGGAGAGAGATCAGGAAGTGCATCAAGAGGTGTATTTTTCATAGCCCAAACAGACCCTACAATAATGAAAAGGGTAGCCATCAAGACCAAGAAACGATTTTTTACAGAAAATGCAATTAATTTTTCAATCATT
>Ga0164313_10000828_pt1 | contig 26139 bp, 21 predicted proteins | sample GuaBasSedimGuay4_FD_113735 | JGI IMG/M metagenome (GOLD analysis project Ga0164313, IMG submission 113735) | Subseafloor sediment microbial communities from Guaymas Basin, Gulf of California, Mexico - Guay4, Core 4569-4, 0-3 cm | ecosystem: Environmental > Aquatic > Marine > Hydrothermal vents... | reverse complement strand
GATGCGAGATGCGAGATGCGAGATGCGAGATGCGAGATGCGAGATGCGAGATGCGAGATGCGAGATGCGAGATGCGAGATGCGACGAGATCGTAGACTCGCACAAGATCTTGTCAAGCTATCTCAGAAGAACTCCCGTTCCCTGATTGCAATATCCAGCATCGAGTATCCGCGCTACTCCCGGCCCCGCTGCTCTCTGGCCCGCTCGAGGAGGGTGTGGCTCTTCTCGGCCGTGGGCCAACTCAGACCCATCATCATGGCCGCCAGAGCCAACACACCCCAGGCTGCGGCGGAACTCCCACCCCAGATAGAAGCGACGACTGCTGCGGCCACCATGACCTCGAGGCGAGCCAGAACCGCCACATTGACCATTCGGTGATCCCGGAGGAGGCGTTGTTCATCGCCGTTGGCGGCATAGGCACGTTTGATCCGATCGAGTCTGGCCTGAGCATCACGGTTGGCGGTGAAACCGATCCACAGCGCCGCCGAGGCGACCACCAGGGTCACGACCAACGGCGAGGCGACACTTTCGCGGGTCGGGATCACCACCATTGCAACGATCGCCACCGGCACCGTGAACAGGAAAATCATGGTCGTCCAGCGCATGAGCTGGAGGTGTCGATCGAGGTCACCGGGTTGCAGCTTCTTGGGACTCATGTGGTCTCCACGGCATCGGCGTCATCGGACTTCGGGGAGGTTCGGAGTTCTCGAATTCGCAGATCGAGACCCCACAACATGCCCACCCACGTCACCAGAAGGTACCGATTGACAGGCGTCTGGAGTCCGAACCCGATGACCTCGTGCAGGGCGGTGGCCACCAGAACAAGGGCGATCCCCGCCAGGGCGTATCGGTATTCGAATCGCAGCCGTCGAACCCGCCACGGGAAGAGACTGATGACGACTCCCCCGACAAAGAGCAATAAGGCGGTTATCCCGATCAGGCCGGTGGTCGACCCCCACTCCAGCCAATCATTGTGAGCCTGCTCGAGGACCGATTCGCCGGTAGCCGGTTTGTCCATCCCGATGACATGGCGGTAGCTGCCGAGTCCGGAACCGACGATGGGGGATCGCTTCAGCGATTCGACCGTCCCGGTCCAGAGATCCCAGCGGGTATTGCCATCAACGCCTTCGACCGCCACGAGATCACGAAAACCCTCTTCGAGTTCCGGCAGACGGGTCCACGACAGACCAACGACGACGGCGACCAAGACGAGACCGGCAACAACCGCCGGCCAATGTCGACCGCTGAAACGACGTGGGCGGAACCACAACACGAGGGTCAGCACCAGGGCGACCAACAGGAAGAGCGCACCTCCGCGCGACCCGGATCGCAGCATCGCCGCCATGGTGACCACGGTTGCAACGGCCGACCCGAGAACCATCACTGCTGCGAGCTGGCGGCCGCCGCCTTTCCGTCGGAGCTGCCGGGCGTTGACCGCCAACAGGACCAACGCCGCCGGCAGGGTGAGTTCGATGGCCTGCGCAAAGTGGTTTTCGTTGACAAAGGGGCCGTAGGGACTCCCTCCGCCGGTATTGTCCCGAATCAGAAGGACCTTTTCCGGTGCACCGGCCTCACCCGCCAGTCCCAGGACCGCGATGACGACGCCCGTCGCTGCGAGCAGGGCGAGCAGGACAGGGAGACCGCTCCGGGTTGCTGCGACGCGGGCCGCCGTCAGAGCGATACCAAAGGCAACCAACACCGATGCGGCAGCCTTCAAGGTGGCCCACGGCGCGAGGGAAAGGGGCGCCCATCCTCCGGCCAACACCTCTGAGAATCCCGGTTGGAACGCGCTTCGAAACGCAAACGGCAGCGGGACGAGCTGGATGACGATCAGGCTCGCGACTATGAACAGGGCCAATCGGTGCAAACGTGGGACGGTCGGGACTCGCCTGAGATCGACGACCAAGAGCAGAACCACCACGGCCGTTGCCAGCCGGGTCGGGGGATCGACCCCGGCGAAAACCACCGCATTGCCGAGCAAGATGGCGCTCAGGGCCAACCGATGGCGCGAGATCATCCGCCGGAACCCCTCAGCCTAACTCGGACCCAAGGTGAGCGATTCTCGGCGGCAATCTGCACCAATCTCTTGCGCTCTGTATTTGCGAAAATACTCGACATACCAACGGGTATGCCTCCGTTTTTAGCAAATACAGAGCATCAAGATCTTGGCGCATCTCATCCACCAGAATCACTCACCTTAGGTCGGGGTGAACCGGTAGCCGACGCCGCGAACCGAGTGGATGAACTTCGGGTTCTTGGGGTCGTCTTCGAAATACCGGCGGAGCCGTACGATGAAATTATCGATGGTCCGCGACGACGTCGAAAAGCGATAGCCCCAGACGCGCTCGAGGATCTCTTCTCTCGAGACCACCTGATTCCGCCGCTCGACAAGGAGCTTCATCAACATGCACTCCTTCTCGGTCAGGTGGATGGTCCGATCGTCGGTTGCTGCCTCGTAGGTCCTGAAATTGACGCAGTTTCCGCCAAAGGCGAAAGCCTCCTGCTCATCGGGCGGAACCCCGTACCACTCCTGCCTGCGGAAGATCCCCTGGATCCTGAGAATCAACTCTTCGAGAAGGAATGGCTTTGCCACATAGTCGTCCGCGCCGACCTTGAGCCCGAGCAGGCGGTCGGAATCCGAGGACTTCGCCGTCAGAAAGAGAATGGGGGTGCGGGTGCCTCCGGCGCGCAGACGCCGGCACACTTCCAGGCCATCGAGCTTCGGCATCATGATGTCGAGAATGATCAGATCCGGGTGGATGGTCTGGGCCAGACGCAGCCCCTCTTCACCATCGTTGGCCACCGTCGCCGAGTAGCCTTCAAATTGGAGGTTGTGTGCGAGAGCCTCCGCTAGATGCTCTTCGTCCTCGACGATGAGAATGTGCTTCTTCATTCTCGATTCTCCTCCACATCAATACCGGGCAGGGTGGCGCGCACCGTGGTCCCTCGATCGGATGTTTCCGCTATTTCGACAGTGCCATGATGCGCCTTCATGATCCGTTGCACAAGGTACAGACCGAGACCGGTTCCCTGACTTGTACGAGTCATCTCGTCACCGGCTCGGTAGAAACGGTCAAAGACCCTGGGGATCTCCTCTTCTGAGATTCCAGCGCCGTTGTCTTTCACCTCGAGGATCAGGCGATTCCCCTGCCGTCGGAACGCGAGTTCGATGCGGGCCGGGCTCCCGCCATACTTGAGGGCATTCTCGAGCAGATTCGACACCACGATGGTCAGAGCTTCGTCATCGACCTCCGCCCAGAGATCGGGCTCGATCTCGACCTCGACCACCGCCCCGGCCATCGTCGCGCCCGGTGCGAATCCCGCAACCGCCCTCTCAACCACTTGGTCGACCGATCGACGGGTTCGTCGGATGCTCGAACCTCCACTGCCATATCGGGTTGCGTGCAGGACCTTCTGGACCAGAAGGTCGAGTCGATCCGTGTCGGCCACAGCGTTGCCGATGAAATGTCGAGACGCCTGCTCATCGGCGCGACCCGACATCACCGTCTCGAGGGCAACCCGGATGGCGGCGATGGGTGACTTGAGCTCGTGAGTGATGGCCGACAGAAAGTTGCGGTGTTGGCGCTCGAGTTCGACCTCCCGACGAAAGGTCCTCCACAGCAGACCCATGAAGACGATGAGCAGAACCGCAAAGAACGCCCCTTCGGAAACCATCATCACGATTCGCCGGCGGTACTCTTCCAGGACCCCATCCCATGATTCTCGGGTCGGGCGGATGACCCGACCAGAGAACTCTCCCCCGAGGGAGATGGAGGGCCGTGGCGAGGCGGTTCCTTCGTCAGTCACAACCTCGAGATCCTCCGGGAGGGTCTGGTCGAAACCGGGCCCGGCCACCAACGCCACATCGGCCCAGGCTCGCGCTCTCGTCTCGAGCAGTGCGCGTTCGAGTTCGAGCCTCTCCCGTGCCTGGCCCGTGGAGAAAATGATCCACCACGTTAATTGAGCGTTGACGACAACCATGACGAGCACGGCGATGGCCACGTGCCGGCCGGTGACTGATCCGCGGGTGCGCATGCGAGGAGTATAGCTGTCGCGGGAAGCTGGAGACGATCAGTCGGCTTGTGGCCTCGACAGCCGTTCGATGGACGCCAAGGCCTCGGCGCGGATTCTTGGCGATTTCGAGATCTGTCCGGCGAGCTCATAGAGATCGCGGGCTTCTCGGCGCTGCCCGGTTGCCTCTTTGGCCTGCGCGAGGCCGAAAACCACTCGTTCGTCTCTCGACTGCGTGATCTCCATGGCCTTTTCGAGCCACGGCATCGCTTCCTCTGCGCGCCCCGCCCCGACGAGACCGATCCCGTACCGAATTGCAAAATCGGTGTGCTCGGGCTGCTGATCGACAAACGGCTCGAGAACGTCCACCGTCTCGGTGTAGCGTCCGGCCTCATTGAGTATCGAAGCCAGGGTCAACCTCGGATCAAGAAAGTCCTCGTTGGACTCGATGGCGCGCCAGGCCTGGGCCTCCGCTCCCTCGAAGTCGCCGCTGCGTGCCAACGTCAGCGAAAGATTGTTCCGCGCCTCGGCAAAGTCCGGGTGCTCCTCGAGCAATGCTCGGAGCATCTCTTCCGCTTCGTCGAGACGGCCCTGAATGATGAGCGAGATTGCGAGGTTGTTGTACGCCGATTTGCTGTAGGGCCGGCTCTCGATGGCCCGCCGCAGCATGGCTTCGCCTTTGACCCCGAGCCCCATCTGAAGGTAGACGCGTCCGAGGTTGAGCAGGGCTTCGTAGTTCTTCGGATCGAGACGCACGGCCTCCTCGAGATAGGCGACCGCCGACTCTGCGTCCTGGATCTTGATATCGCCGATGGCTGCCAGAGCGCGTGGGTTGCCCGGCTGAATCCGCAAAAGGTCCTCGAGCACCGCCACCGCTTCTGCGCCCCGCCCATTCCGCTTGAGCAACTCGGCCAGCAGGAAACGGGACGGGAGGTGAAGCGCATCCTCGGCCACCGCCCGGCGGAAATACTCCTCCGCTTCTTCGATGTCACCTTCGAAGGCGGAGATGTCTCCTCGCAGCCCCAGCAGATCCGCGTCGTTCGGGTTTGCGGCCAACCGCTCTTCGACAAAATCGATGGCGTCTTCGATCTGACCCAGACCAATCAGGGCCCGGGCCTTGATCACCGAAAGGCTCTCAAAGGCGCCCCTCTTCGTCGATCCCATTTCGGCCAGTTCTATCGCCTTGTCGAAGTTGCGGGCTTGGATCTCGATCTGGGCCATGCCGTAAAACACCGTCGCGCTCTCCGGATCGAGGGTCATACAGTGCTGGAAGTCTCGCCGAGCGTCATCCAGCTTCCCTGTGCGCAGGTAGAGCCGCGCCCGTTCGGTGAGCATCGCGACGTTTCCGGGATCCCGATCGAGGGCGCCGCTCAAGGCCTTGAGCGCGAGATCGGTGTCGCCCTGACTGACCAACTCCCGTCCGGCCTCGAACTCGACGTGCGCGTCGATCATGTCTCTCGGATCCGGGGCAGTATCACGCTCGATCGCCTCGCTACCGATGTAGCCGAGCGCCGCCAACTGATCGAGTTCGCTTCGTGAGAGGGTGAGACGAACCTCATCTTCGGTGGATGACTGGGTGAGGGCGTCGAGTCGGTCCTTGAGATCCGCCGTGATGGTCTTCTCTCTGTCGGAAACATCCGACAGCTCCCTCGGGTCCAACTGGAGATCGAAGAGCTCCGAGTAGGCCCCCTGGGTGAGCTGCCATCTCCCCTGCCGAATGCCGAGCAAAGGCGCCCAACCGTACTGATACTTCGGGAGCAGAATTTCGGTGATGATGTCCCGTTCCTGGCTCGCAGCGGCGTCGATCCCCGCTACGGAGAAGACATTGATGCCATCCGACGTGTTTCCGTTGGGAAGCGCGACATCGGCGAGCGCCGCAACGGTGGCGGCGATATCCACTCCCGAAGTCGGAGCCTGGTAGCGCTCCCCGGCGGGCACCGACGGACCGACGACGATCCACGGAACCAGAGTGGTTGCCTGGTGGAGGAGGATCGCGTGGGTCTGTTCGCCGTGCTCACCAAAGGCCTCGCCGTGGTCCGCGACCACGTGGACAAATGTGTTGTCCGATAGTCCCTGATCTTCGAGGAATTCCATCACAAGACCCACCAACGAATCCGTGAAGGCGATCTCGCCGGTGTAGGGGTCGGTTTGGAAGCGACGCCTGAATTCGGGTGGCGGGTCGTATGGGGCGTGCGGGTCGTAGAGGTGGAGCCAACAGAAGAATGGTTTGCCCTCCGGCACCTCGCCGAGCCAGTCGAGGGTGGCCTCGAGGGTCAGATCGCCCCTCCGAGCCGGAACGCCACGGCGCGTCAGGTGGGAACCCCGACTGAGGTCGTCGTCATAGATGTCGAAGTCCTGGTCGAGGCCAAAGCGCCGAGCCAGAACCGAGGCCGACACAAAGGCGCCTGTCGCGTACCCGGCGTCGTTGAAAACCGTGGCAAGAGTCTCCACATCATCGGAAAGGGCGAAGATTCCATTATTGCGGACGCCGTGGTGATAGGGATAGAGGCCCGAAAGCATCGACGCGTGCGATGGCAGGGTGATCGGAGCTGCCGCCTGCATCTGCTCGAAGAGCACGCCCTGCCTGGCGAGACCGTCGAGCACCGGGGTGACGTCGGGATCGCCGCCATAACAACCCAGGTGGTCCGTACGCGTGGTGTCGAGGGTGATCAGAATGACGTTGGCGCCGACGGTCGGTTCGATGCTGCTGTCGACCGATCCGCCGCCGCGCGACATCAGGGAATACAGGATCAGTCCGATCCCAACCGCCAAGATGGCAAAACCTATGATTTTCCCGGTCTTCATAACCCCTCCAGAGCGAACCGCGCCGCAGTCTACCGTATACTCCCGCGCGTGAGAAACTGCTGATGGAGGTTCGAATGATGACCAATAACACAAGGTTTCGTTTCTTGTTCATTGCTGCCGTGATCATCGTCCTGCTGCCGGTTCCGGCCGCCGCTGCCGGCCAGAACACGGGAAAATCAAAAGCGTGGTACGAGCAGGAAACGGTACAGCAGGAACTTGAACTCTCCGCCGATCAAATAGCAAGAATTGCCGAGGTGGAAGAGGACTTCGGTCCCCGCCTCGCAGCGATGAATCAGGAGAAACGCACCGCCTACAGGGCTCTGATCACTTCCCTCGATGCCGGAGAACTCCCCCAGGACGAGTTCGAAGCCAAGAGAACTCGACTCGAGGTGGCCTATGGCTCCCACGCGGCTCTCACCGGCGAACGCTGGCGGGCCCTGCGCAGCATCCTGACCAAGACGCAATGGCGAAATCTCCCCGAGGCGGCGCCGAAGGCCCTCTCTCTGGGCCAATTCGGTGTGTCCAAGCGCGGCGGCTTCTACATGGGCCCCGGGGGAAAGAAAGCGGCCCCCAAACCCAAATAGATGAGACGACGTCGCCCCGGCAAGCCGCAAAACGAAACCCACCGAATGTGTCGATATTGATATCAGGAACGGTGCTTGCTTGACATCTTTTACAATGTCAAGCGATAATCATCTTGGAGCGTTTCTATTCTGTTTGTGGAGGGGAAGGTACAGCACAATGCGTAAAGCTCTTATCGCGGTCGTTCTGATGTTGGCGGTGGCCGGCGCTGCGTATGCAGATTTCGGCACCATCAGCGTGTCGGAAACCCATTCGTTCACGGGAATGTGGAGTGTCGACATGACAATGCACATCACAACCGTGGGTGCGGTGTCACCACACGACTATGACTGGATGGGGAATAACGGACAGCTCTACTACCCATACACCTGGAACACGGCTCACTCGCTCTTCGTGTCCACCACCGCGCAGGGCTTCGAACAGTCCGGTCGTGTGACCAACGGTGGAACCCCATTTTCCCGCAACGTCCTCTACTCCTTCACTTGCCCCGACGAGCCGGGTGGGACGGAGCCGACAGCGGGACTCTGGGCATTTTGGCTTGGCGCTTGGGCGATCGACTACGGAACCGCAACGACGTGGACGACCACGATAACGTCCGGGCCGCTTCCAGTGAGCTTCCCGTACGATCCCAACCAGCCGACCCCGACTCCCCCTCCTGGTGGATTCGGCGGCAGCCCGATCCCAACCCTTTCCATGCCGGCCCTCCTGGTCCTCGGCATGATCATGGCGGCCATCGGCGTCCTGGTACTGCGCCGCAACTGATCCGCTCAATCAACACTTGATCGAGACGCTCCCTAGCGGGAGCGTCTTTTTTTGCCCTCCGTCTCTCTGGGTGCGCATCGGGTTCGCACCCGGACGGGGGTGCCGCCTTCGCCTCTCGACTTGAGCCTCCTGCAAAACCTGGCGTCATTGCGGGAGACTCTGGACAGTTCATACAACCGTTGATGGTCGGTTCTTATTAACAGGCTGAAGCTGAAGGCTCCGGTTTCCACACCTCGAATCCTCGGTCTCCAGACAAAAACGAGTGGCCCGGATGGGCCACTCGTCGAATGCTCAATCACCAGCTGGGCAGTCTTTACATCGTGGTGAGGACCTCGCGGATCTGCTCCACCGCCCAGTTGATCTCGTCGAGGGAGATGGTCAGCGGCGGGGCCACTCGAATGACGGTCTCGTGGGTCTCCTTGCACAGCAGACCCTTTGCCTGCAGCGCCTCGCAGAAGCGTCGGGCGCCACCCGCCGACGGCTTGAGCACGATCCCGATCCACAGCCCCTTGCCGCGAATGAGCTCGATGTGGTCGGAGTCGATCGTCCGTAGCTGATCCATGAACACATCACCCAGTTCGGCCGAGCGTGACAACAAATCCTCTTCGACAAGCACCTTGAGGGCTTCTCGCGCCACAGCAGCACCGAGCGGGTTTCCACCATAGGTCGAACCATGCTCACCGGGGTGAAAGACCCCCATGATTTCGTCGTCGGCAAGAATGGCCGACACCGGGTACATCCCACCGGAGAGTGCCTTGCCGATGATGACGATGTCCGGACGCACATTCTCGTGCTCGTATGCGAAGAGACGACCGGTGCGACCCAGACCGGACTGGATCTCGTCACACACGAGCAGGCTGTTATGCTCGGTCGTGAGTTCGCGAAGACCGGCGAGGAACCCCTCGGGCGGTGCGACGATCCCGGCCTCACCCTGGATGGGCTCCACCAACACGGCGCAGACATTCGGATTCATGGCCCGTCTGACTGCCTTGAGATCGCCGTAGGGCAGAATCCGGAACCCGGGAGTGAACGGACCGAAACCAAAGCGGTACTCCTCATCGGCAGAGAAGCTGACGATGGTGGTGGTCCGGCCGTGGAAATTGCCGTCAAAGACCAGGATCTCGGCTTGGTCTTCCGCGATGCCCTTGACCGTGTAACCCCATTTCCGCGCGGCCTTGACAGCCGTTTCAACAGCTTCAGCGCCGGTGTTCATCGGCAGCATCCGGGCGAAACCCGTGAGTTCACAGATCTCTTGACAGAACGGACCGAGCTGGTCGTTGCGGAAGGCCCGTGATGTCAGGGCCACCCGGCACATCTGCTCGGCCATGACCTTGACCAACCGCGGGTGGCAGTGACCCTGATTGACCGCCGAGTAGGCGGCCAGAAAGTCCATGTACTTCTTACCTTCGACATCCCAGACCCAGACACCGTCGGCGCGGCTGATAACGACATCCAACGGATGATAATTGTGGGCCCCGAAGCGGTCTTCGAGATCAATGAATTCTCTGGACGATGACATTGATGGCCTCCTTGCTGAGGGCGGTGAAAAGCGGGTGATTGTCATTGGCGAGGGCGGAGACCAGGTCAATCCGCTTCGAGGGCGATCCTTGGCTCGCCATCACGCACGTTACACCGGAGACACCCGCACTGACAACCCCTCCCCACCGGGTTGCGAGGCACCCAGGTCTTCCTGCCGTACCGGCTCACTCGATCACAACGGTACAAGCGGAAGACGCTCTATGCTCCGAGGTCGTTTTTCGGCGGGCCGAGCAAGAGCGAAGTGAAGACGAGAATCCACAACCCCAAGGCGAATACGACCGAAGCGAAACCAATCACGAGCCACAGGTCGTACCACGTCAGCGATGCCTTGGTGTCACCGGCCTTCGCCCGCTCGATGAACACCTCGAGCCGGCCGAGATATCGGTCGAAACCCCAGACGAGGTTTCTGCTCTGAGATGGAATGTTGAGGTTCAGGCCGTCGAGTTGTAGGCGGACAACATCGAGCGAGGGGTTCTTTGAATCAGGAGCCTGTGTCACCCCTTCGAACTTGTCGATCTGATAGGTTCTGACGTGGGAGAACGAAGGCACCTGAAAATACTCGCAGGAAACGTGTTCCCCATCCACCGTCCAGCGGATCGAATTCCCCTGGCGACTTCTTGCCGTGAGCGGCAGCAGCGACACAAGCGCCGCTAAAACGATCAACATGAGCTGGGTCCTCTTCGAGCCCCGTATCGAATTCAGCATCTGTCCCTCACACGAATCTTCGCCACAGGCGCGTTGTCGATTCACAATGGAAGTCTCTGCCAGGTCCGAACCACCCTCGCCACCCACGAAAAAACGGAAGGCAGCACTTGCATCCGGGACCCACAGATATGTTAGAGTATACGCGCAAACATGGAGTGGGGAATTCACCCCGGCCATGTGATTGGTTTGAGTGTTCATTTAGAACGGTCTTAAACTCGAGATCGAGCATTTTGGAGGAGGATCCATGAAACGAACCGTTGCGATCATCATTGTTGCCCTGGCCGCCGCCGGCGTTACCTATGCCGCCGACTTCACAACCAACCCCAACCCGGCCAACCCGCCAAGCGGGCTGCCTTATGCTCCGGACGCGCCGAATATCACGCAGTCCACCGACCCCGCGACCCTCTTGGCGGGATCCATCGCTTGTTCCGGTAGCGGCATCTCGGCCGACAACCATTTCCTGCGCCGTTTCTTCCTGAACGCCGATCACGGCATCACGCTGCAGTACAACGTGACCAGCGTTGACATGGGCATCGAATCGGTCAACGTCTATGTCGGCACCACCGCGCCGATCTCGGTGAACACCTTCAGCATCGCCAACGGCGCCGCGTTCACGTTTGCGAACATGACCGCGCTCGACTCCACCACCCGCGACTTCCCCGATGGCACCGCGATGACCATCGAGAACTGGGTCGTCACCGGCTCCGTCGTCGATCCTGTCGGCAGCGATCTCGTTGTCGAGATGTTCTACCCCGACACCGTAGACGCCTACGGCATCTGGCCCGGTTCCAATGCCTCCGGTCAGTCCCAGCCCTCGTACCTGGCCTCCGTCGGGTGCGGCCTTGACGAGCCGAGCGATATCGCAGGGATCGGTTTCCCGGACATGCACCTGGTCATGACAGTCAACGGTGACGAGCAGGTGGTCCCCACCCCGACCCCCCCGCCGCCATCAGGTGCTCTCAACCCCGTGCCGGCCCTCAGCAGCTACGGTATCGTTGCCATGGTCCTGTTGATCGTTGGCATCGCTGTTCTTCTCATGTGGCGCCGCAACTAAGTCTTCGAACTGACACATCAAAAACGCCGCGCAATGCGCGGCGTTTTTTTATTGTCTCCTAAACTGAGCGATTCTCCCGGATGAGATGTGCCAAGTCCTTGATGCTCTGGTGTTTGCAAGAAACGCAGAAATACTGGTGGTATGTCGAGGCTTTTTGCAAACGCCCAGAGCTCAAGGAGTTGGTGCAGACGCCTGAGAGAATCGCTCAATTTAGGTGTCTGATATGCCAGACTACTCGACGTCACCACCAACTGGTTCGCCACCCTTGGCCTGCCAGTGAAGGAAGGCCTCGATGAAACTGTCGATATCGCCATCCAGAACCTTGTCGGTATTCCCGACTTCGTGCCCGGTCCTCAGGTCCTTGATCATTCGGTAGGGCTGAAGAACATAGGAGCGAATCTGGTTGCCCCACGAAATGTCCTTTTTGGGACCCTTGAGTTTGTCGAGCTGTTCCTCTCGCCTTTCCATTTCGAGTTCGAAGAGCCGCGCCTTGAGAACTTTCATGGCGCTCGAGAGATTCTTGATCTGCGACCGCTCGTTCTGGCAGGTGACGATGACTCCGGTGGGCTCGTGCACCACCCGCACCGCGGAATAGGTCGTGTTGACCCCCTGGCCACCCGGACCCGACGAGCAATAGCGATCAATCCGAAGATCCTTCTCGGGGATTTCGAACTCGATGTCGTCGTCGATCTCGGGATAAACGTGCGCCGATGCGAAGGACGTGTGTCGACGCGACTGCTGATCAAAGGGTGAAATCCGAACAAGCCGGTGAACACCGTTCTCCGACTTCAAGTTGCCATAGGCATATGAACCCTTGATCAGCAGGGTCGTGCTCTTGATCCCCGCCTCTTCGGCCGGTTGCTCGTCCATCACATCGACTGCGAACCCCCGCCGCTCACACCATCTGAGATAGAGCCGCTGGAGCATCTGGGCCCAATCCGCCGACTCGGTCCCCCCGGCGCCCGGGTGGATCTCTAGAAAGGCGTTGGCGGTGTCGTGGTCGCCGGTCATCTTGGCCGTGAGCTCGAAACGATCGAGCTCGGGGATGATTCGACCGAGCGCGGTCTTGAGCTCGGCGTCCACTCCCTCGTCGCCGTCGCGAGCCATTTCGGTGAGAATCTCGAGCTCATCGCTGGCTTCACTGAGGGTTTCGGCCGATGCGACCTTCTGCTGGAGTTCGGCGCGGTGCCGCATGACTTTCTTGGCGCGAGCGTGATCCGCCCAGATTTCGGGGTCCTGCGCTTCTTCGTCGGCCTCAGCGAGCTGAGCCGTCAGAGCCTCGACGTCAAAGATACCCCCGGAGTCGCTGGATGCGCTTGAACTCGGCGTCGGCTTTTTGGATCATTTCTTCAAGCATGAGGTCCCCCGGTTTCGCGCCCCGTTGTGCGGGCGTATTGTACTCAACAGTCCATCGAACCGCTACCTTCCCGGGTTCCTTCCGTCCAGGACCGCGATGGAAGCGGATGCCAGGCACGCAACATTGTTCGCGGCTCACAATGTTGGAGCCAGGCACCGAGCCCGCGTACTAACGAGGATCCGCGGACCTGGCCTTGCGTCGGTAACACGTCCCCAGGAGAATCCCCACGGCCGCAATTCCACAAAGCACGAACCACCAATCGCCCCACCGCGCCCGCGGTGTCAGGGTACGAATCGGCGCGAGGTCAGCAACGAGGAAACCCTGCTCACCCACTTCGAGTCGCTCCGAAACCCTGCCATAGGGATCGACGAACCCGGAAATCCCGGTCAGAGCAGCGCGGGCGAACCACCGACGGTTTTCGGCGGCGCGCAACCGAACCTGAGCAAAATGCTGGTCCGGCGCCCAGCTGTGGCCATACCAGCCGTCGTTGGTCAGGGTGACCAGAATCTCCGCCCCGTTTCGCGCAGCGGCCGCGCTGTGACCCGCAAACACGACCTCGTAACAGATGGAAACGCCGAGGGGAACAGCCGATGGAAGCACGGTCACAGTCTCGCCGGGTGTGAAACGCCCCACCTCTCGGACCAAGGCGTCGGTGGTGACCATCTCGGCCCAGGGCGGGACGTACTCGCCAAAGGGAACCAGATGCACCTTGTCGTATCGAACTGGTGAGATTCCATCTTTCGTGACGAGATAGGCTGAGTTCGCGTAGGTGCTTTCGGCAATCCCGCCAATGGAATTCAGAACGATCTGAATATCAAGGTCCGACGCAAGACCGGTGACGATCCGGCGGTAGGTTTCATCAGTGTCGATCCGGAAGGGCACCGCGCTCTCGGGCCACAGAACCACATCGGCGCCCGCGTCCGCCGCCCGACGCGTCATGGACCACACACGATCGGAGATCTCCTGCCACTCGCCCGGATCCCATTTCTCTTCCAACGAGGTGCCGGGCTGTAGAACCGCGACCCGCACTGATTGTCCGACCATCTCCGGTTTCGGAGCCAGGGCGGTCGATGTGATGGTGGCGGCCACGGCGGCGATGAGCAGCGCGGCCGAGACCGGTCTGCGGGTGCGTCGTGTCATTCCCCAACAACCTGCTCCGATACCGACCAGGGCCCATCCGAGACCCGACGCACCCCACACGGCGGTCGAGTAAAGGAACATTGTTTTCTGAGCTACGGTCGCCGCAACGTCGTCCCATGGAAACTGATAGGGCTGGAAACGGCGCAGCCCATCGATGGCCACCCAGGCTACCGGGAAGAACCAGATCCGCCAGACCGAGGGCACCCAGGACACCACCCCTGCGATCACCGCCCAGACAATCCCGAGATACATCGCCATTCCGACAGCCGACGCCACAGCCGCCGGCGCCGACAGACCGCCATAGTGGTGCATCACGTCATAGACCCAGGAGGTCGCTACCAACCAGTGCACCGTACCCGCGACCCAGCCGAGGAGCCACGGGCGCCATCGAGCTTGGCTCCGCTCGAGGGTCTCGAGCAACAGACCGGGAAAGACGAAAACCAATGGCCACAACCCCGGTCCCGGCATGGCCAACGCCAGAACCAACCCGGCAAGGGCGGCGAGGATCCAGGGGAGGACGCGTTGCATGGCTGAGAGTATAGCCCTCGTTCCATGTCCAGGTCCGGAACCGGAACCGGATTCGATGCCCTGGACAAAGCAAACAGAGCCCCAATCATCGCCATTTCGCTCGTAATGCGCGTTCCCTCACCGTTGAAGTCCATCGCAAACCAGGTGATCCGATCAGCTTCATTGGTACCGACGCTATCGACAGCTCTCGAGCCGATTCAGCCCTCCGACTCTTCGACGACGTCCGAGCCCTCACATGGCGCCTCCTCCACCCTAAAGACAACCGATGAAGGAACTCGGAAAGGGCCTCCCACCGGGGCGTGCCGGGTACGTAGTTGTGCCGGTACGACCTCCCGGCGCCGCCGCGCGCTCCGCACAACTACGATACCGGGCAACCCTCGCGGCAGACCGTTCCGGTGCATCTCTACCAGTTTCGATGCAGGCCGCCGGCGCAACATCGGCGCGGTCGCAGTCCTTCAATCGCCCTCCTCGCGACCGCGCCGATGGGGCGACGCTGGGCCGCCATAAGCGGACCAGAAGGCCGGAGCTCCGGGACACCACGAATCGCGGACCGCCTCCCAAACCCCGTCGCAACCCACGATCTCTCGGATGCGCGATCCGCACCGGTTCGAGACTGAAGGGCAGGCTAGAAGCCAGCCCCCACAACGCGAAACACTTGGGCGCCGAGGGCGATCCAGAAGGCTGGGGCTGAAAAAACCAACCGCCCCTTGACAAACTTCACGCCTAGACGTAGATTCTTCGGCGTGCCGAAAACTTTGGAGTCCGCCCGATGACAGGTACCACTCTCAGCGCCAGCCTCGAAGACTATCTCGAAGCGATTTTTCACATCGTTCGAGAGAAACACGCCGCCCGCCCAAAAGACATCTCCAAGTACCTCGATGTCGGCAACTCTTCGGTCACCGGTGCTCTCAAGGCCCTCGCGGCGAGAGAACTTGTGAACTACGCGCCCTACGAGGTCGTCACCCTGACCCCCAGCGGCGAGGAAGCCGCACGCGATGTGGTCCGCCGCCACGAGTCGTTGAGAGAGTTCTTCATCAAGGTCCTGGCTACCGAGAACAGCCTGGCAGATGAAGCCGCCTGCAAGATGGAACACCACATCCCGGCGGAGCTGGTGGACCGCTTCGTTCGGTTTGTCGAATTCGTCGAAATGTGCCCGCACGGCGGGCCGGGGCTCCTCGAGGGGTTCCGCCATCACCTCGACAGCGGTTGCCGCCCCACCTGCTTCGACGAGTGCCGCTTCGAATCATCATTGCCGACGACAACTGGTCGTCCCTCCAAAAAACCGACCATCACAACCCTCGCCGATATGGAACCGGGGCAGAAGGCAACCATCACCCGGGTTCAAGGCCAAGGTACACTGAGACGTCGTCTCATGGATCTCGGGATGATTTCGGGCACCCCCGTCATCATGGAACGGTCGGCTCCCCTGGGCGACCCCCTCGAGATCCTCGTCAAAGGAACACATCTCTCGCTGCGCCGCGACGAGGCCTCGGCGGTGCAGGTCGAGCTCATCAGCTAGAGGGCCTCGGCCCCCTTTTTGTCAGGAGTTTTCGTCGTGCCGAAAAGTCTGAATCTTTTTGAACTCACCCCTCCGATCAACACCGCGAACGCCAGGTTCGTGACCCTCGCCGGCAACCCGAACAGCGGCAAGACCTCGTTGTTCAACGCCCTGACCGGCGCGTTCCAACACGTCGGCAACTACGCCGGCGTCACGGTGGATCGCAAGGAGGGCCACAAACGCCACGGTGACCTCGATCTGAGGATCATGGATCTCCCGGGGACCTACTCACTGGCGACGAACTCCATCGAAGAGAAGATCGCCCGCGACGTGCTGGTGAACGAGCACCCCGACGTCACGGTCTCGGTGGTCGACTCGTCCAATCTCGAGCGCAACCTCTATCTCACCGTCCAGCTCCTCGAACTGGGGTTGCCCACGGTGGTGGTCCTCAACATGGTGGATGTTGCCGAAGCCCAGGGAACGGCGTTTGACGTCAAGAAGCTCTCGAAGCTCCTGCGCTCGCCGGTGGTCAAGACGGTGGCTCGCCGTGGAGACGGTGTCGGTGATCTTCTCGATGCCATCCGCGAGCGAAGTTCCTTCCCCGCGCCGAGCGAGTTCAAGGTCAACTATGGCCCGGACATGGAGCGCGAGATCGAACGCCTCGACGGCCTGCTGGCCATGGCGGACTCCGAGTTGGCCCCCATGCGGCGCCGCGGTCTCGCCGTCGCCCTGCTCGAAGGGGTCGATATCGATCGGATCGATGCGCTGGGCGAGGGAATTCACCAGGCGGCGTCCGAAGCCGGTGCTCGACTCGAACGGCTCCTCGGAGACCCCATGGAAATCCTCATCGCCGAGCGCCGCCACGGCGCTGCCATGGGCCTCGCGAGCCAGACGGTCAAGACCTCGGCGCTGCGTCGCCGCGATCTCACCGATCTCATCGATCGCGTACTGGTCAACCGGGTGCTCGGGATGCCGGTCTTCCTCGGCACCATGTATGCAGTTTTCCTCTTCACCTTTACGGTTGCCGAGAAGCCCATGGAGTGGATCGAAGGCGGTTTCGGATGGCTCGGCGATGCCGTCAGCGGGCTTTGGCCGGCTGGATCGGAGTCGATCCTCCAATCCCTGATCGTCGACGGCATCATTGGCGGCGTCGGCGGGGTCCTTGTCTTTCTGCCCAACATCGTGCTGCTTTTTCTCGCGATCTCGTTGCTGGAGGACTCCGGTTATATGGCGCGCGCCGCTTTCGTCATGGATCGAGTGATGAAGAGTGTCGGGCTGCACGGCAAGAGCTTCATTCCCATGCTCCTCGGCTTCGGCTGCTCGATTCCAGCCATCATGGCCACCCGGACCATCGAGAGCCGGAGGGCCCGGATGACCACCATGATGGTGATCCCGCTGATGAGCTGCAGCGCTCGCCTGCCCATCTACGCCCTCATCATTCCGGCCTTTTTCGCCGGCCAGATGAAGGCATCGGTTCTGTGGATCATGTACCTCATCGGGGTCGGCCTCGCCATGGTCTGTGCGTGGCTGCTCCGCAAGACTCTCTTCGCCGGAGAAGGGCTGCCCTTCCTCATGGAGCTCCCCCCCTACCGCATGCCGACCTTGCGCAGCATCGGTCAACACGTGGCCGAGCGGTCGTGGATGTACGTCCGAAAGGCGGGAACCATCATTCTCGGGATTTCCATCGTCATGTGGACTCTGGCGACCTTTCCCCGCTTGGATCCGGAGACGATCGTCATCGCAGAAGGGACGGGCTCGTCGGAAACACCCCGGGTTCTCACCGACGAGGAACTCGCGACTCGCCAACTCGACCACAGCTTTGTAGGCCGCATGGGGCACGCCATGGAACCCATCGTCGCGCCCATGGGCTTCGACTGGAAGATCGGCACCGCCCTGGTTGGCGCCTTCGCCGCCAAGGAAGTCTTTGTCGCCCAGTTGGGCATCGTCTACTCGGTGGGATCTCCGGATGAAACCGGCGCCGCTCATCTTCGTGAAAAACTCCGCACCGACTACTCCCCCCTGGTGGGTTTCTGCATCATGCTCTTCGCCCTGATCGCATCGCCGTGTATGGCGACGGTAGCGGTTATCCGACGCGAAAGCGGCTCCTGGGGGTGGGCGGCGTTTCAGTTCCTCGGGCTCACCGTCCTGGCTTGGATCGTCACAGTGATCGTATTCCAGACCGGTACCCTGCTCGGCCTCGGTGTTTGAGGGAGCCGCCATGCTTCACCGACACCTCGTGACGGTCCTGGTGGTCCTGACCCTCGTGGTTTCCGGAGGTGCCAGGTCAGACGATTCAGACGGTGTTGGCGCAACACCGTCTGAATCGTCTGACCTGGCACCCTCCGAGACCGCCAATGGCATCGTTGTTGAGATCGCCAACGACACGCAGCCAACCAACTGGAAGGCTCGAGAACAGCTCTTCGGCGACATGGGCGGTTTCCGCACCATGCTGGCCCGCAACGGAATGGCCTTCGAGATCTCGAGCCTCGACGAGGGTTTCGGCACGCCCAGCAACACCTATGACCAGGGGGCCGGCGGGCGTTACCACGGCCTGACTGATGTCACCTTCTCCACTGACACCGAGGGGGCCGGCTGGTGGAAAGGCGGTTTCTTCTTCATCGATCTCCAGAACACCCGAGGCGGCGACATCTCGGATCTTGTCGGCGATGTCCAGGGGATCTCCAACATCGTCGCGCCACCGGGCACCCGTTTTGCCGAGTATTTCCTCGATCAGACCTTCGCCGACGGCCGCCTTCGACTCAAATTCGGCAAACAGGACGCCAACGCAGACTTCGTGGTGGCCGACGGCGGCGGCGAGTTCATCAACTCCTCCTTTGGAATCATCCCCACCGTACCTCTGCCGACCTTCCCGGCCCCGGCTCTCAGTATTCGCGCAGGGCGGGTGGGGCGAGGCCGATCGCTCCGCGGTGAGTCGGTACTTTGGCGGCGGCCTGACATTTACCTCCCCATTCACGTCGCGTCCCGACGATGTCGTCGGTATCGGCGTCGCCTACGCCGAGGTCGGTGAACTCGAGCGCGGAGAAGGTCTCGCCGGCTCGGAAACGGTGGTCGAACTCTTCTACAAGATTCCCGTCCTCGGGTGGATGACCCTCAACCCCGATATCCAGTGGATCCACCGGCCAGGTGGAACCGACCACACCGCGTTCGCCGCCGGGCTTCGGGTGGCGACGGTGTTCTGAGGAACCGTGAAAAGTCTCCCGGGCTGTGGGGTTCACCCCACCTTCAGAGACGATCTCGCTTTCCTTTGCGAAGGACCGTAGGGTGGGCTTGAGCCCACCTTCAGTGTCATTCATGCCAGGTGTAGCTTTGTACGCCAGTCCAGGGTTGCGGTCGTCGGGGTCATACGACTTCGTGTAACGCCAAGGACCCGTCGAGGACTCTGAAGGTGGGCCCAGGCCCACCCTACGTCGGTCCAGGCTTACCCTACGTCGGCCAAACGTCTACCCTACGTCGGCCCAACGTCCAACCCTGCGTCGGCCTAAGGCCCGCCCTACGTCGAATCCTCGATCTCGTGGAAGACACCCTCGTTGTGCTCGCCGAGGGTTGGGGCGGGACGATCCGGGGTGTGACCCACATCGGGCATCCACGGACCCACGCCCCGGATCGTCCCACCGTCGCGTGTCGTCATCTCCTCGGTCAGACCCGCGCCGGCGAAGACCGGATCATCGGCCGCTGAACCAGCCGGGTACACTGCACTCAGGGGAAGACCGCACTCCTCTCCCAGGACCAGCCAGTGGTCGCGGGAGTGCTCCGAAAGGACCTCCTCGACCCGTTTGACAACTTCCGCGCCCTCCTCACCCATGGCGAAGCCGGCGCTGTCGAGTTCTCCGACACCGAGCATCGAGACAAAGTCGAGCCAGAACTTCGGTTCGAGCGCCGAGACCGCAATGCGTTCCCCGTCGCCGCAGCTGTAGGTCCGGTAGCACGGGCAGGCGCCACCGAGCAGAAGATCGACCACCTCCTCGCGACCGGCGGCGGCCTCGGCCCACCGCCAGGTCATGAAGGGCAGCGAGCCCGTGATGAGCGGCTGGTCAACCCGCCCTCCCCTGCCCGTCCGTCCACGCCTCAGCAGGGCGGCCAGAATCGACGAGGCCGCGAGCATTCCGGCGCCCACATCGGCAAGCTGGAGTCGCGGCTGTTCGGGCCCCATGGCGTCGAGGGCGCCGGTGAGCGCGATCAGATTGAGGTCGTGGGCAAGCCGGTGGCGCACCGACTCTGAACGACCGAAGGACGAGATCGAGCACCATACGAGCCTTGGGTTGATTTCCGCGAGAACCTCGAAACCCAGACCCCACCCCGCCATGGTTCCCGGACGGAAGCTCTCCACCAGGACATCGGCGCCGGATGCCAGCAGACGCAGTTTCTCCCGGCCCTCATCGGTCGTCAGATCGAGACAGACCGACTCGGCGCCTCGTAGCAGGGTCTGAAAACCGATCCCGATGCCGTCGACGATGGGCGGGACCATCCGCATGGGGTCGCCGGTGCCTGGCTCCTCGATCTTGATCAACCGCGCCCCGAGATCCAACAATTGCCGGGCCAGAATTCCACCCGGCAGCATCCGCGACACATCGACCACCAACATCCCATCGAGCGGCAACTCAGCGTCATTCATTGTGATGCCTCACCATCGCAAATCGAAACACGGAGAGCACGGAGAACCACAGAGAAGCCACGGTGAGCTGTTTGACTCATCGCAGGCCGCTCTCACACATCCTGAATGCGATGGACTCAAGAAATGCGATGAGCGGTGGATCCGTGAAATCCAGTTCAATCCGTGTCCATCCGTGTCCAATGCGATGGCTGCCATGCTTCGCGACCTTTGCCCCCTTGCGGTGAAAACTCACCCTGAATAGAAGAGCCCACCGGTCTTCGCGAGGTCCTGCAGCGCGCCCGCGGGTTCAAATCGTGGACCGTGGCGGTCGGCGAGGGCCCTCATCCGGTCGACGAGGGCGCCCGCCCCTTCGTGGTCCACATACCGGAACGGTCCACCCCGGAACGGTGGAAAACCGAGCCCGAGGATCGCCCCGAGATCGCCGTCCTCCGCCGAGGCGATGATCCCCTCATCGAGACAGTGGACCGCCTCGTTGACCATGAGCAGCGCCATCCGGTCGCGGATCTCGTCTGACGCCACCGAACGGCGGTCGGACCCGCCGAAGAAGCGGTAGACATCGGAGTTGACCGGCTTGGGTCCCTTCTTTCTCTTCTTCGGGTAGAGATAGAAACCCTTGCCGTTCTTGCGTCCCTCGAACCCGGCCTCGTACATCTTGGGCAGGGCATCCGACGATCCCAGACCGCGCTCGGCGAAGGCCGCGCCGAGATCGGCGGCGACATGGGCGCCGACGTCGATCCCGACCTCATCCATGAGCGCCACCGGACCCACCGGGTAACCGAAGTCCTTGAGCACCCGGTCGAGGTCTTCGATCTTCGCCCCCTCCTCGAGCAGGACCACCGCCTCGTTGAGGTAGGGCGCCAAAATCCGCGTGGTGTAGAACCCGGGTCCGTCCTTGACGACGATGCAGGTCTTGCCCTGGGCGATCCCGAGAGCCTTGGCGGTCGCTGTCGCCCAATCGGCGGTCGTCTCTGAAACGATGATCTCGAGCAACGGCATCTTGGGCACCGGTGAAAAGTAGTGCATCCCCAGGATCCGCTCGGGGTGCTTGGCGCCCTCTGCAATCTTGGCGATGGGCAGCGCCGAAGTGTTGGAGGCGAAGACCGCACCCGGGGCGATTCGCTCTTCCACACCGGCGAGGACCCGGCGTTTGAGATCGAGATCCTCGAAGACCGCCTCGATGACCAGATCGGCGCCGGCCAAATCGGCATCGTCGGAGGTCGGGAGCAGGGCCGAACGCCGGCGATCCGCTTCGCGCCGGGTGATGGCGCCCGACCGCACCTGTGCCTTCAACCCCTTCTCCACCGTCCTGATGCCCGCTCCCAGTGCCTCGTCCGAGATGTCCTTGAGCACCACCGAGCATTTTCCGAGCGAGACCGACGCCACGCCGGCGCCCATAAAGCCCGCACCGAGGATGGCCAGCCGATCCACCGGCTTTGGCTCCGGTCCGTCGCCCGGTTTCTTGGCGTTGTTCATGGCGTGGAAGAGCCGCACGAGGTTCCGGCTCTCCATTCCCGTCGCGAGAATTCCGAAGTAGTGGGACTCGCGGTCGAGCCCGGCGAGCCGGCCTTTTCTGAGTCCGGTTTCGACGCAGTCGAGGATCGCCGGCGGCGCCGGGTAGAGTCCGCGCGTCCTGCGCCGGACCTGCTTCGCAGCCTCCTTCAGGATCTTCGCCCGCACCGGCGGGAACGAGGACAGCCGATCGAGCATCGATTTCTTCCGTGTCGGCCGTTTCAACGTGCCGTCGGCCAAGGCCAACGCCGCCTTCGCGGCGGTCTCGACGATACCGCCCGGCGTCGTCAGGGCATCGACAAGCCCCATCCGCTTCGCCTTCCTGGCCCGGACGCGCTTCCCGGTGAGCAGCATGGGCAACCCCGCCGCAAGCCCGGTCCGTTCGATAAAACGCTGGGTCCCGCCGCCCGCCGGAAGCAGACCGAGCATGACCTCGGCCTGGGAAAGGACGGTCGCCGGATCATCGGAGGCGAGGATGTAGTGACACCCCAGCGCCACCTCGAGACCGCCGCCGATGGCTGCGCCGTGCACCGCCGCCACCACCGGTTTGGGACCTGTGTGGATCTTCTCCAGCAGGACGTTGCCGTCCCGCGACATCTGCGAGATCGCCTCGGCGTCGAGGCCTTCGATGACCTCGAGATCGGCTCCGGCGATGAATGTGTCCTCCTTCGCCGACGCCACCACAAGTGCGCACACGCTGTCGTCATCCATGAGCGGCAGCACGAGTTCGTTGAACTCCGCCACTGCTGACGGAGTCAAGGTATTGACGGGCTTCTCGGTGCTGTCGAGCCAGACGATGGCGACGCCGTCGGTGCGATTCTCTATGCGGATCATAGACATGGTGTGTTCCTTATCGATTTCGCCCTATTTCTTTTTTCGGCTGGAGATTTCCACCAGGAAGCAAAAGGGGATGAGGCGCGCTGCAAGGAAATCTCCAGCCGAAAAAAGAAGACCGAGTGGGACGTTCCTGACATCATGCTCGCTCAAACACCATTCCGATCCCAATGGCGCCCGCAGCGCAGGCGGCGACAACACCGTACTTTGCATCCTCGGCGGCCATCCTCTGGCAACAGTTCGTGATCAGTCGAGCGCCGGTGGCACCAAAGGGGTGTCCCACCGAAAGCGAGCCACCCCACGTGTTGAGGCGATCGAGTTCGACCGTCCCAACCGGGGTGTCCCTCCCGAGCCGCTCCGAGCACCACTCGGGATCGTCGAGCAGCTGGAGCACGGCAAGCACCTGCGCCGCGAACGCTTCATGCAGCTCGACGACTCCGACATCCGGGAGCCCGAGACCGGCGGAATCGAGAGCTTGCGGCAGTGTGAGCGCCGGCCCCAGAAGAAGTTCTTCGAGGGGATCGAGCGCCGCCACCGCCGCCGAGCGAAGGGTGGCGATGGGCTCGAGGCCCAGCTTCCTTGCCGCCTCCTCCGAGGCCAGCAGCACCGCCGCACCGCCATCTGTGAGATACGAGCTATTGCCCGCTGTGATGGTGCCGAAGCGGCGATCGAAGGCCGGACGCAGCTTGGCCAGCGATTCCACGGTCGAGTCACCTCGGATCCCGTTGTCCTCGCGGACCGCCTTTCCCTTCGGCGGCACGAAGGCGGGGGTGATCTGTCGAGCAAGTTCTCCATCCGCGGTCGCCGCAGCCGCCCGCTGATGCGCTCGTGCCGCGTAGGCGTCCTGCGCCTCGCGGGTGATCCCATATCGTTTCGCCAGGCGCTCGCAGTTCTGACCCATGATCTCGCCGGTGGAGAACTCTGCCAGAGCCACCGGCTCGGGGAGGAGATCCGATGGCCCCAGCCCCTTGAACAACGCCAGATAGTCGCCGGGACCCCGCGCCTTCTGCGCCTTGATCAGCCGTTTCCGCACCGACCGCCGATAGCGGATGGGCGCGTCCGACAGCGTCTCGGCCCCGGCAGCGATGGCCACATCGGCGCCACCGGTGGCGATGGCGCGGGCCGCATCGAGAAAGGACTGGAGCGATGACACACAGGCCACCGAAACGGTGTAGGCCGGACAGCTGTCGGGCAACTGACTCGCCAGCACAACCTCGCGCCCGAGGTTTGAGGTCGCCGGATCGGCAATGACGGTCCCCATCACCAGCAGATCCACCACCTCGGGATCAATCTTCGTCCGATGCAGCAGCCCCGAAACCGCCATCCGACCCAGGTCATATGACTTCAGATCGGTGAACGCCGTCCCCGAACGACAGAACGGTGTCCGGCAACCATCCACCACCACCACACGACGCGACAGGCCGGCGAAGTTCTCGATCACGGCAGCCACCTTTCGGAATCGCTCCCATGGTGATAACAGAACCGGAGGGTCGCCGCCACCTTGGTCGCGTCGATCAACATACAGAACCATCGCCGGAGCCGTTTCAGAGAGTGGTCCGTGGTAGGCTAAAGTCATGACGATTCAGAGTGTTCAACCCTCGTCAAAGCGGCCCGAGCCATTGTCCTCAGCACTGAGCGACTCGGCTTCGATTCCGTACTTTCTCTGGGATGAACCCATGACGGTCGCGGAGCTGAAGGACCGATTGCGCCACGCATCCCAACCCGAGCGAATCCGGTTGTCGGGCAAGATCCTCCGAGAGGCTCGCGATACTGAAGTGTGGCTTTTCATGACACCTGAATTTGTGGCTCAGAAATGGAAGGCGCTGTCGTTCCACCTTGGGAACCGTCGAGCCTTCTGGGAGTTCATTCTTGAATCGTGGGTGGAGCAAGGACGGCTGGAAGTTGACTGGGCTAGATAGTTTCCAGCAGGAGATCCTGAAAGCGTTCTTCGAGCGGCAAAAAGGTTTCTTTCTAACCGGGGGCGCAGCATTGGTGGGTTTCTACCTCCACCACCGCACTACTCTGGATCTCGATCTCTTCACCACAGAGGACCTCCTGGACGAGGGTGAACGATCCATTCTGGAGACTGCCCAGAACCTCGACGTGCAGGCCGAAAAGTTGAGAACGTCCTCCGGATTTCGACGATTTCTGCTGACCCGAGGTACCGAGTCGCTGGTAGTGGATCTCGTTCGCGATCTCGCTCCCCAGATCGAGGACAAGAAGGCGGAAATCGACGGAATCCGCGTTGATTCGACCCGCGAGATCATGGCTAACAAATTGTGCACCCTTCTTTCCCGCGCAGAGCTGAGAGATCTGGTTGATGTTCATGCTCTCGAAAGAACAGGGCTCAGCGTTGAGGAACACCTACCGCTCGCGGCCGAAAAAGACGCGGGGCTGACCGCAGGCCAGCTCGCGTGGGTACTCTCACAGATCGAGATTGGTGAGGATTCCACACCACCCGGCGGAGTCAGTGCTATCGAGCTTCGATCGTTTGTCGAGGGTTTGATCCGGCGTCTTACTGCGATGGCCTATCCGGAATAGTTTTCGGGAAATATGGTGGCTCCAGGGCTTCGACAATCGAACGTGCGAGCGGCCAATTGATTCCTGGATCATCACCATCGTCGGCGCGGCGATTTGGGGCTACGGGGATCTCGTTCTCTGATCGGACCTGTTTCGCAAAATCGACCAAAGACCATCGACCTCTGCACGCCACTTAGGATAAGCGACTCAGGAGCAGTGCACGAACATCCAACGTCCGCGCAACCAAACACGAGAGGGGAAGGACGGTTCCTAGGAGCTTGCACCGAAAAGACCCTCGATGGAAGCAGTGAGGTTGCCGGTAGGGTTTTCGCCGAGGGTCGATTCGGAGCAATCTCCTTCTGGGATTCGCTTTGCGAATCCTTGAAAATGAGGCAATTATGTCTGGGATCGGCCTTTTAGGGGTGATTGAGCGGGCGATGGAGGCTCAGGACGCCAGAACCTGGACAGACATCTGAGGCAGAGCATCGAGGTGACGAAGCCGAAACTCGTTGACCACAGTGTGGAACGGGTGCTGGTCTCCGGTCAGCGCCCGAAAGTCGATCCTCTCGTACGTCGAGGCCGCAATCTGTCGTGAGGAGTAGATCCCATTGATGTATGAGTACAACAACAACGCCAGCATCATCCGCGGGTTGTACGGCCGG